>OLGD01000863.1_pt1 | contig 53731 bp, 45 predicted proteins | sample 1605311 | NCBI WGS metagenome assembly OLGD01 (sample SAMEA3888917, study PRJEB22519) | human gut metagenome | biome: human gut; feature: human-associated habitat; material: faeces | place: Denmark | collected 2010
ACTTTCATGAATGGTGATGTCTGCGCCAGCAGACATGTCCGTTTACTATGAAAGTTCCGGACAGCGGCCATGAGAAGCGCATGCTTGCATGCAGCGAGTCATGGACATTGGACGGGCAAGCTGGTATGAGTAAGTAGGGCGACAGCCCGGATTACGAATACTGGCGGCGATTACAGGAGCACGAACTATGGAGCAATCGCCTTCCATGAAAAAAACAGCACGATGTAAAATTCCTGCAACACGCATCTGCACTGCACCTACATCGTACTGTCGTTCCTTTATAACTTTATAATCGGAAATATTCCTTTCCGCACTTCTCATCCTCGTAAAGCTGCTGCTTTAATGCCTCCACAGACGGAAACTTCTGCTCAGGTCTCTGGTAATGATAAAGTTCCACCTTTGCCTCTTCCCCATATAAATCCATATCACAATCAAAAAGATGGGTTTCCACACCCACAAACTTTTCCAGAACTGTGGGCTTTATGCCAATATTTGTGATTCCGTAGAATTTCTTTCCTGCAACCCTGATTCTGGATGCATAAACACCTCTCGGCGGCAGAAGCTTGTCCTCTCCTGGAATCTGGTTGATGGTCGGAACCCCGATTGTCCTGCCCAGCTGATGTCCATGTATCACCTCACCTGTCACAGTATAAGGATATCCCAACAGTTCATTGACCTTCTCCATATGTCCCTTCAGAAGTTCCTCCCGGATATAGGTGCTGCTGATCTCCCGTGATCCATCCATCACCTTATCCAGAACTTCTACCTGAAATCCGTAAATGCTTCCCATCTGCTTAAGCAATTCTGGTGTGCCTTTCCTTCCATGACCGAAATGAAAATCCGATCCGACGACCAGTACCCTGGCACGAAGCTTTTTCACCAGAATCTCTCCGACAAAGTCCTCTGCCTCCATACACATAACCTCTGACACAAACGGACACTCAATCAAAGTGCAGACCCCATGACGATGCAGCTGCTCTCTGCGTTCCTCATTTGTCAGAAGCATCTGAGGCTTCCTCTGTCCAAGCTTTACCTGAGGTGATACGTCAAAAGTAAAGATGACCGTCTCCAAGTCATCTTTCTTTCCGATTTCCAATATCCGATGAATCAGTTTCATATGCCCCCGGTGTACTCCATCAAACTTCCCAAGTGTGATCACAGAAGGTCTTTCCGTCCCAAAATCCAGTGTTTTTCTGATATATCTCATAGGTTCCTCAACTCGTTTACAGAAACATTTTTTTCGGTTTATAGATATGGTGATGCTTATGGTATTCATATATCCCCATAAATATACGCTTACTGTCATACATCCTAAATTGCTGCTTTCCATTTTCCTCTGTTTCAGATACCACAAACTGATCTGCACGAAGTGGATTCCCATTATGGATCAACAGATCAAATGCAGGGCTCACATACGCCTTTGGCAGTTCCCCAAACATCTCGTCAACCGCTGCCAGCTTTTCTTCCAGCCTGGCTTCCCGCACAAGTTCTTCTACCTGTGACAACGTACAGGCATCCTGAATTTGGAACCTCCCTACGCGTACTCTGGTCAGATGCTGCATCGCACCGCCGCATCCAAGCTTCTCACCGATATCATGACATAATGTCCGGATATAAGTACCTTTTGAACAGCTCACACGGATAGTCACCTCCGGCAGATCCATTTCACAGATTTTAATCTCGTAAAATGTAACCGGACGCGCCTTACGTTCCACGGTCTTTCCTTCCCGGGCATATTCATATAATTTCTTACCATCCACCTTCAAAGCGGAATACATCGGCGGTATCTGCATCTGTTCTCCCAGAAACCCTTCCACACAGTTTATGATCTCCGTCTTACTGCAGTTCACCGGATGTTCCTCCAGAATCTTTCCGCTCATATCCTGCGTATCCGTCACGATGCCCAACCGCAGCACCGCCTCATAGGTCTTTGTCTCATCCGTCAGCAGATCACAAATCTTCGTAGCTTTGCCCAGGCAGACCGGAAGCACTCCCACCGCATCCGGATCCAGGGTTCCGGTATGCCCGATTTTCTTCTGCTTTAAGATTCCGCGCAGCTTTGCCACCACATCATGTGAAGTGAACCCGGCTTCTTTATAAATATTTAAGACTCCGTCATACATGCGTCTCACGCTTCCCCTGTCAATTGTTTTTCTATATAAAGTGTGATATTGTTGACCACATCAAAGGGACCTCCCTGCATGGTACATCCTGCGGCTTTTACATGACCGCCACCACCGAAAATACCGGCAATTTTACTGACATCCACCTCACCGTTTGACCGCATACTGACTTTAAATTCCTGAAAACTTAATTCATACAGGAACAACGCTACCTCTACTCCTGCCGTATTCCGAAGCTGGTTTACAATGCCGTCCAGATCCTTCGGTTCCAGCCCGTAGAAGTCCATCTCCCTTTGGCGGACAATCCCGACAATACATCTGCCGTTCAAAAGTAGAATACTCTCCATCAGCGTCCGGCCCATAATCTGATTCTGAACATAAGTTTTCTGATAAAAACTTCCATCCACGATATCAGAAAATGGAATGCCCTTTTCCATCAGATTCGCTGCTATACGCATCGTCTCAGGTGATGTGTTCGAGTATTGAAACACACCTGTGTCATGGACAATGCCTGTGTAAAGAGCTTCCGCACAATCTTTCTGAATCTTTTCATCCTCCAGAAGTCCATACAGAACTTCACAGGTAGAACTGGCATCCGCCAGAATGTGATTTACTTCACATAATCCGCTGTTCGTCACATGGTGGTCAATACATACTGTATGTACCGCATGTTCCAGCAGCGGTGCTGCCACACCAATGCGATCCTTGCTGCTGACGTCCAGAAGGATAATCAGATCATAAACGCGGTCCGGCACACACACATTCTTTACCTGATCAATGTCTGCAATGAATTGAAAAACTTCTCTCGGTTTCTCCAGATAAACATCTGCCTGTATCTGAGGATAATTTTCCCTCAGATACAGGTACAGACCCATACAGGAGCCAACACAATCTCCATCCGGATTTACATGACCCGCGATCGCGATAGTTGCCGCACCATTCAAAACCTCTGCTAATTTATTCATCTGCCTCATCATCCTTTTCATGGATATCCCGATTCACATCATCAATCAGTTTCGACATGGTCACGCCGTATTCGATGGACTGGTCTAACACAAACTGGATTTCCGGCGTGTTCCTTAAGTTTACATTCTTTGCCAGGAGTCTGCGGACATATCCTTCTGCACTGCGCAGACCTGCGATCGTGTCCTCTTTTGCCTTATCATCTCCCAGCACACTGATATATGCCTTGCATGTCTTCAGGTCAGGAGCGACCTCCACTGCTGTAACCGAAGTCATCATGGCAATTCTCGGATCTTTGATTTCATTGCGGATAATCTGACTTAATTCCCGCTGTACTTCTCCATTGATCCTGGTGTTTTTAATACTATTTTTTCTCACTTTAATCCCTCTATTTTCTATCGCTGCCTATCTCGGTACTTCTACCATAACATAGGCTTCTACAATATCAAATTCCTGAATATCGTTGAAACCGTCAAATACCAGACCGCATTCGTAACCGGATTTAACCTCCTTCACATCATCCTTGAAACGCTTCAGGGATGCCAGCGGTCCTTCGAAGATCTGTGTTCCCTCGCGGCTGATACGTACCTTGCATCCTCTCTGGAAGATACCATCCAGTATATAACTTCCTGCGATTGTACCGACTCCGGAAGCCTTGAACAGCTGACGGATTTCTGCATGACCGATTACCTTCTCTTCGAAGATTGGATCCAACATACCTTTCATGGCTGCTTCCACATCCTCGATGGCCTGATAAATGACACGATACAGACGGACATCCACACCTTCCTGCTCTGCAACCGTCTTTGCCTGCACATCCGGACGCACATTGAATCCGATAATGATTGCATTGGATGCTGCCGCCAGCGTAACGTCAGACTCATTGATCGCACCGACACCGCCGTGAACAATCTTAACTACAACTTCCTCGTTGGACAGACGTACCAGTGACTGTTTTACTGCCTCCACAGAACCCTGTACATCGGCCTTTACCACGATATTCAATTCCTTCAGGTTACCTTCCTGAATCTGGCTGAACAGATCATCCAGAGACATCTTCGCTTTTGTTTCTTCCAGCAGCTTATTCTTTCCTTCCGATACGAAGGTTGCTGCAAAATTCTTCGCGTCTTTATCCGTATCTGTGGCAACAAGGATCTCACCGGCATTCGGCACATCATTTAAGCCCAAAAGCTCTACCGGCATGGAAGGACCAGCCTCTTTCACACGGCGTCCCTTGTCATCCATCATAGCACGTACTTTACCGGAACATGCACCTGCGGCAATATAATCTCCCACATGCAGCGTACCCTTCTGAATCAGGATATTGGCAACAGGTCCTTTTCCTTTATCCAGTTTTGCCTCAATGACAAGACCTCTGGCTTTACGCTTCGGATTTGCTTTCAGCTCCATCACCTCTGCTGTCAGCAGGATCATCTCCAGAAGCTCTGTGATACCTTCTCTCGTATGCGCTGATACCGGAACAAAGATGGTACTTCCGCCCCAGTCTTCCGGAATCAATTCATACTCAGACAGCTCCTGTTTCACACGCTCCACATTGGCACTTGGCTTATCAATTTTGTTGATCGCCACAATGATTTCCACTCCTGCGGCTTTGGCATGGTTGATCGCTTCCACCGTCTGGGGCATAACACCGTCATCAGCTGCTACGACCAGAACTGCGATATCTGTGGAATTAGCGCCACGCATACGCATAGCGGTAAATGCTTCATGACCAGGCGTATCCAGGAAGGTGATATTCTGTCCGTTGATCGTAACCACCGTAGCACCGATATGCTGGGTGATACCGCCTGCCTCACGGTCTGTTACATGGGTATCACGGATCGCATCCAACAGAGAAGTTTTACCATGATCTACGTGTCCCATAACACAGACAACGGGAGGACGGGAAACCATATCCTTTTCATCCTCTTCTTCCTCACGAAGCAGTTCCTCGATTACATCAACCTTTTCTTCTGCCTCCGCGATGATATCATAATCCAGTGCAATCTCCTGGGCCTTTTCAAAGTCGATTTCATGGTTCACAGTCACCATGATTCCTTCCAGGAACAGCTTCTTCACAATTACGGACGGCTGCATCTTCATCTTCTCAGCCAGTTCACGGATTGTCAGTTTCTCCGGAAGTGTGATCTCCTTTACTTCCTCTTTCTTCTCTTCCTTTGGCTTCGGTGACGGCTTCTGAAGCGCTTTTGGAAGATTCTGATTCGGACGGCGTGACTGATTTGGACGATTCCCCTGATTCGGACGACGGTCTTCTCCAAACTTCTTATCTCTCAGTGAATCTTTCGTCTTATCTTTGTCTTTATGACTGGTATCTCTGGACGGCTTTTTCAGTCCAAGATCAATGGTCTCAACCTGCGGCTTCTTATCACGGCCAAAGCCATTGCCCTGCGGACGGCCACTTCTGTCTCCCGGACGATTTGTACGATCTCCAAAGGGACGCTGCGGTCTGTCTCCCTGCGGACGAGCTGGACGATCTCCGTAAGAACGGTTTCCATTCCGGTCACCCTGGGGACGGTTTCCATTTCGCTCTCCATATGGGCGATTGTTATTACGATCGCCCTGCGGACGATTACTATTACGATCTCCATAGGAACGATTGTTATTACGGTCGCCCTGCGGACGATTATTATTACGTTCTCCATAAGAACGATTATTATTCCGGTCGCCCTGGGAACGGTTACTATTCCGATCGCCCTGTGGACGGCTGCCGTTCCGTTCTCCCTGCGGGCGATTGCCATTTCGGTCGCCCTGGGAACGGTTATTATTGCGTTCGCTCTGAGGACGACTGTTATGAGCATTCTGTGATACCGTGTTCTGAATACGTGCTCCTGCATCCTGTGCGGTAACGGATGGCTCTGTCTTTGTCTTCTGTACCTTTTCTGTCTGCACCGCTTCTGTCTGAGACTTCTGTACAGTTGCCGCTTCTGTCTGCTGCGGTTTCTCTACCTGCACAGTCTCCGATTGCTGCGGTTTCTGCACCTGTGCATTCTCTGCCTGCTGCTTTTGTGTCCGAATACTCTGATTCTTTTCCGCCTGCTGTACGTTCTCCGGCTGCAGACGCGCTGCCGGTTTTCCCTGTACAGATGCCCCATCTGCCTGCGGACGGGCTTCCTGGACTGGATTTGCAGCAGACTGCTCCCCTTTATCACGGGCTGCTTTCTCTCTTTTTTCTGCCTGGGCACGAGCTGCCTTTTCACTCTGAGCCCGCTGCTGAAGTTTCTTTCTGGCTTCCTGACTGGTTGCATTCTGAGGACGCAACACCTGAATGATATTTGACTTTTTCTTTGGTTTCTCCACTAACTTCTCCTCTACCTTTCCACTCTTGGAAGATTTGATTCCCAGTGACTTACGCACCAGTACTTCCTGATCCTCTTCGAGGGTACTCATATGACTTTTAACATCTACCTTTTTTTGTTTCAAAAAATCCATGACCTCTTTATTCGTTCGATTCAATTCTTTTGCAAGCTCATGTATTCTAAGTTTTGGCATTCTACCACCGACCTTTCTGACTACTCATTCATCTTCTTAGCGACTGCCTTCGCCAAGTTCTCATCTGTAACCGCAAGCGATGCCCGGAATGTCTTTCCTATTGCCATCCCAAGTTTTTCCATCTCCCCGAAATAGCAGATTGGCGTACGGTAGTATTCACACATATTACTGAATTTTTTTCTGGTGTTCTCTGAGGCATCTTCTGTCACGATCACAAGGGCAGCATTTCCTGATTTCACTGCATGCTCCACCTGAAACTCACCGCTTGCAATCTTTCCTGCCTTCATCGCCAGTCCCAGAAAGGAATAGACTTTCTTTTCATCCAAGGGCTTCCATCTCCTTTTCCAGGTTATCGTAAATTTCTTTCGGAATCGCCGTCTGGAAAGAACGTTCCAGCCCCTTGCTTTTCATGGCCTTCGCCAGACATGCCCTGTCCGGACAGACATATGCACCCCTGCCGTTCTTCTTTCCTGTGGCATCCAGCAAAATCTCACCTTCCGGAGTCCTGATCACCCGTATCAGTTCCTTTTTGCTTTTCATTTCGTTGCATCCGATGCATTTACGCATCGGAACTTTTCTCACAGTTCCCAAACAATCACTTCCTGCCTATTCTTATTTCTTAAAGCAGCAGACTTTAAGGTCCGCCATTGATAACTATTCCTCCTCTGCGGCTTCCTGTTCCTCATATAACTCTGCCGTATCCTCTGCTGCATCAGCAACAGTATCTTCTGTCATGTCTTCTGCAGCATCCTCGTCGAATGCCTCATAGGAATCCTCATCATACTCATCTTCTTCATAGTACTCGAAATCACCGGCTTCCCTTGCCTGTGTCTCACTCTTGATATCAATCTTAAATCCGGTAAGTCTTGCTGCCAGTCTTGCATTCTGACCTTCTTTACCGATTGCCAGAGACAACTGATAGTCCGGAACGATCACCTTCGCTGTTTTCTCATCCGGATCTGCCATAACAGAGATTACTTTTGCCGGAGAAAGGGCATTCTCAATCAACAGTGCCGGATTCTCATCCCAGTTGATGATATCAATCTTTTCACCGCGCAGTTCATCCACAATGGCATTCACACGTGCTCCGTTCATACCTACGCAGGCGCCGACCGCATCTACATCCGGATCATTGCTCCATACGGCAATCTTGGTGCGGGATCCCGCCTCACGTGCAATACTTTTCATCTCCACGATTCCGTCTTTTACCTCTGTAACCTCTGCCTCAAAAAGACGTTTTACAAGTTCCGGATGGGTTCTGGACACCAGAATTTTCGGTCCCTTCGGCGTATCCTTTACTTCCAGTACGTATAATTTGATACGCTCTGTCGGAAGGAATTTTTCTCCCTTTACCTGCTCATTCTCTGTCAGAAGAGCATCTACTTTACCCAGATTGATACTCACGTTATTCCCTACATATCTCTGGACAATACCGGTAACCAGATCATGTTCCTTTTCGTAATACTGGTTGTAAAGTACTTTACGTTCTTCCTCACGGATCTTCTGTAAAATTACATTCTTGGCATTCTGAGTGGCGATCCGCCCAAACTCCTTCGACTTGATCTCCACATGCACGATATCGCCAAGTTCATACTTGGAATCTTTCATTCTCGCATCCGCCAGACCAATCTGCAGAACCGGATCCTCCACATCTTCCACAACCTCTTTCTCCGCATATACGGAAAAATCACAGGTCTCCGGATTGATGTTGACCTTCACATTATCCGCCTTGCCGAAATGATTCTTACATGCCTGCAAAAGGGACTGCTCAATGGCTTCCAGCAAAGCATTCTTGCTGATATTCTTTTCCTTTTCCAGAATATTAAGGGCTTCCAATAACTCTGTATTCATTTTTCTCTTTTCCTCCTGTAATCAACGAACTGCCACAACAATTCTTTAAAAATCAAATGCCAGACGAATCAACGCGATATCTGCTTTCTCAAAAGTCTGCTCACTTCCATCTTCCGTTATAATTGTCACACTGTTCTCATCATATGCATGCAATACACCATAAAATTCCTTCTGTCTGTCAATTGCACGGTAGGTCCTGATTTCCAGTTCTTTGCCCATGCTTCTTGCATAGTCCTTTTCCTTCTTCAGCGGACGGCCCAGTCCCGGAGAACTCACCTCCAGAATATAGGAATCTCCGATAAAATCCTGTTCGTCCAGTTTGTCACCGAATGCACGACTCACCACTTCACAGTCATCTACCGTAATACCGCCCTCTTTATCAATGTAAGCCCTCAGATACCAATTGCCGCCTTCCTTGACATATTCCACGTCTACCAGTTCGAATCCCTGCTGGTCTATGATAGGCTGAATCAGAGTTTCGGCTTTCTGCTCATATTCTTCCTTTTTACTCACGCTTATCACCACCTTCTTATTTTTTCTTCCAACAAAGAAGAGTGGACATCGCGTCCACTCTTCAGCCAGTAACATCATTAACAGTTACAGTATAGCACCCTTATTCTGGAAAAGCAAGGGCTAAATCGCCGGAAAATGCAGAATCACCCCCACTTTTAAGGCATTTTCACCGAAATTCAGATCTGTCCTTTCACATGGACATCCAACTGGTTATACGGAATCTCAATCCCTTCTTCATCAAATGTCAATTTTATCTTCTCTAACATGTCCCATCGCGTCTGGATATAGTCTTCCGTAGCTACCCACGCCCGAAACCCGATGGTCACGGAACTGTCCTCCAGTCCGTCCACAAAAAACTGCCTGTCCTCTTCTTGGAATCTGGAATCATGTTCTACCAGTTTTTCCAATACTTCTTTTGCTTTCCGCAAGTTGGCCTGATAAGAAATTCCGACTGTGATCTCAAGTTTTCTCCGGTTCATGGCAGTGACATTCGTGATCGTATGATTCGTCAGATTCGAATTCGGTACCAGAATCATCCGATTGTCAATACTCATGATCGTAGTATAATACATCTCTATTTTTTGGACGGTTCCCTCCACGCCTTCGGAAGGACAGATGATGTAATCTCCCGCCCGGAAGGGTTTTAAAAACAAAATCAGAATACCGCCCACAAAGTTCGATAATCCGCCCTGCAATGCAAGCGAAATACCTACTCCTGCAGAGGCGACCAGTGCTGCAATGGAGGACGCCTCCACACCGAACTGAATTACAATGGAGACAATGGTGATTCCCAGGATTCCATACCTCACCAGTGAGATCACAAAACTGGCGGCCGCCTGCTCCACATGAAACCGTTCCAGATCCCGTCTCAGCCTTTTGCAAATATATCTGAGTAGTTTGCTGACCACAAGATAAACCAGTATGGAAAGAACTACCTTCCATAAAAATTCCAACGCACTGGCTCCCTTGCCCGTCATCCATTGTACAAGACCTTCCCAGGATATCATCCTTTACGTTTCTCCTCTTTTTCGATTTTCTCCTGCAGTTCCTTTTTCAGATCTTTCTTAGCAGCCGCCGTTTTTTTCTTCGTCTTGCTCTTCGCCGTCTTATTATCCACCAGCTTTTCCACTGCCTTGGAATACTTAAATACAGCGGCAGACAACGGTGCAATTTTTATGGTAATGGAATTCTTTCTCTCGTCATGTTCCACATTCTTACTGATTTTAACTCTAGGATTCACAAATCCCGTTCCGCCGAAAACTGCAGCATCACTGTTAAAAATTTCTTTATATTTTCCCGGATAAGGAACACCTACCCGGAAATTTTCATAACTCTGACCAGAGAAATTGCAGACAATCAATAACGTTTCCTCTTTCTTTTTTCCCTTTCTAAGGAAAATCAGAAGATTTTTCTCCCATTCCAGACAATTGATCCATTCAAAACCTTCCGGGTCAAAATCTTTTTCATAAAGTGCCGGTTGTTCCCGGTAAAGCTTCAGCAAAGCTTTCATAAACACCTGCATCTGCTGATTCTTCTCTTCCTCCAGAAGCTCCCAGTCCAGTCCCCGCTTTTCTGACCACTCCCGATGCTGGCCAAAATCCTGTCCCATGAATAGCAGCTTTTTACCCGGATGTCCCAACATATATCCATAAGCTGCCTTCAGATTCGCGAACTTCTGCTCTTCGTCTCCCGGCATCTTCTCCAACATGGAAGCTTTTCCATGTACCACCTCGTCATGAGACAACGTCAGACAGAACTTCTCACTGTAAGTATACACCATACTAAAGGTCAGCTGATCGTGATGTGCTCCTCTGTATACCGGGTCATACCGCATATACCCCACAAAATCATTCATCCACCCCATGTTCCACTTATAATCAAATCCCAGTCCTTCCTCGTTCAGATCTCCTGTGATCTTTGGCCATGCAGTAGATTCCTCGGCAATCAGCAGCGCATCCGGATATTTTTTCTTAAATATAGAATTCAAGTGTTTCAAAAATTCGATAGCTTCCAGATTTTCATTACCGCCGTAGATATTCGCCACCCATTCGCCATCATTTTTTCCATAATCCAGATACAGCATAGAGGCTACCGCATCCATACGGATTCCGTCCGCGTGGTACTTTTCCGCCCAGAACAGGGCATTGGACAACAGGAAGTTCGTCACCTGGGGCCGTCCATAATTATAAATCAGAGTTCCCCAGTGGGGATGGCTTCCCTGCCTCGGATCAAGATGTTCATACAGACAGGTGCCGTCAAAACTACACAGCCCAAACGTATCTCTTGGAAAATGTGCAGGAACCCAGTCCAGAATCACACCGATTCCCTGCTGATGCATATAATCCATAAAATACATGAAATCCTGGGGTGTTCCGTAACGCGCTGTCGGTGCATAGTATCCGGTCACCTGGTAACCCCAGGATTCATCCAACGGATGTTCCATCACCGGCATCAATTCAATATGAGTATACCCCATCTCTTTTACATACTCTGCCAGCATGGGGGCAAGTTCCCGATAATTGTAAAAATACTGCTCCTCTCTGTCCCCTGGAACCTTCCAGGAACCCAGATGCAGCTCATACACATACATCGGCTGGCTCTTTCCCTGCACAGCTTTTCTTTTGCGCATCCAATCGCTGTCATTCCAGTGATAACTTAGATCTGTCACAACAGATGCTGTACCTGGGCGATTCTCCGCCGCATTGGCATAGGGATCAGCCTTCAGGTAAGTCAATCCCCCCTTCGCCTTAATCTCGTATTTATACAACACTCCAGCTTCAAGTTTCGGTATGAACAACTGGAAAATTCCGCTTCTGTCCAGTTTTTCCATCTGGTACACACGCCCATCCCAGTGATTAAAATCGCCCACGACACTGACTCTTATGGCATTCGGCGCCCAGACAGCAAAATAAACACCCTCTACACCGTCAATCCGCATCGGATGTGCCCCCAGTTTTTCATAGATATCATAACAGATGCCAGCCTCAAACTGCTTCTCCTCTTTCTCTGTTATCATAGAAGGAAACGCATATGGATCAAAAATCTCTCTGCTCTCTTCTCCCTCTCCTACCACATATACATATCCAGGAATCCTCTTTCTATCGAGAAATACTGCAAAGAATCCTGACTCATCCTCCTGTACCATCTCATAAAGCTGGTTATCCTTCAAAGTCTTTACATAAACCTTTTTTTCTCCCGGCAAAAAACACTGAATCAGTACACCTTCTTCTGTAACTCTTGGTCCAAGAATACGCTTGGGATGATCCTCTTCTGAGTAAACTACCGCCTCAATTTCAGCCCAGTCCATAAAATCATATAATTTGTCGTTCATTCCTCTGGCCTCCTTCTGTCATGATTCAAAATCGCAGCTGTTCTGTACGTTTACAGTTGCCCGAAATTGCTCCTTTCCGAACACTTATCTTTATTTTATAACGCATAACCTTTTGACCTCTATGATACACGGATTGCTCCGCATTTCATGCTCCCGCAATCCTGAAAACATTCGAAATCCGCCCTGTTCGGGCTGCTTTCTCATGTTTTACGGGTCCCAAAGTCATGCTTTTTCATGCAAGCATGAAACGCATAACCTTTTGACCCTGGTATCATTTTATCATTATTATCAGAAAATTAAAAGGACTTATTCCTCTTTCCGCAGCATATCTAAACGGACATGTCTGCTGACGCAGATATCACCATATATGAAAGTCAGATACGTTCTATCTTATGTATAAATAATCCGCTTCTCAATTTCGGTTCAAACCAGGTAGATTTTGGGGGCATCAGAAGATCCGCGTCTGCCACATCAAACAATTCTCCGATTGATGTAGGATACATAGAAAAAGCACAGATACAGTCCGCCCCGCAGCGACGTTCCAGTTCCTGCAGCCCCCGGATTCCTCCTACAAAATCAATTCTGCCATCTGTCTTTGGGTCCTGGATTCCAAAAAACGGCTCCAAAATTTCCCGCTGCAAAAAGGCTACATCCAGAGCCCCTACCGGATCTTCCTGACATCTTTCCTTCCTTGCGCTCAGCCGATACCAGCTTCCGTTCATATAGAAGCCCATTTCACCCTTTTTCTCTGGTCTGTAAGCGTTCTCCCCAACTGCCTCCACTTCGCATACCTCTTCCAACTTGTTCAGAATTTCCTCGGGCTGATATCCATTCAATTCTTTCAGGACACGATTATAATCCATAATCATCAGTTCTTCATCTGCAAATAGCACTGAAAGAAAGTAGTTAAACTCTTCCTCTCCTGTAAAGTCAGGATGTTCTTCCCTCCGCTTCAGAGATACCCTGACCGCAGAAGCCGCACGGTGATGTCCGTCCGCTATATACGTGTGCTGCAAATCTGCAAAAGCTTTCGTCAATGCACTGACGTGCGCCGTATCTTCAATCACCCACACACGATGCCAGACACCGTCCTCTGCCATAAAAGCAGTTTCCGGCTCCCTTCTCTTCTCTTCATCCAGAATTTTCCTGATTTTTTCATTTCCACGATAAGCAAGAAAAATCGGTCCTGTCTGGGCACTGCATGCATCCACATGTCTCACCCGATCCTCTTCCTTCTCACGCCTGGTATTTTCGTGTTTCTTAATCACACCGCTGATGTAATCATCCACTGCTGAACAGGCTACCAAGCCGGTCTGGCTTCTTCCATCCATCACCAGTTCATAAATATAATAACACGCCCTCTCATCCTGAACAAAAACTCCTTCTGCCTCCATCTGGCGCAGCATCTCATCAGCCTTTTGATAAATCTCCGGCGCATACATATCACAATCCGGCTCAAACTGTGTCTCCGGTCTGTCAATCCGAAGGAACGAGTATCCGTCCCCCTCCACCTTTTCTCTTGCTTCACTCCTGCTATAGACATCATAAGGCAGCGCCGCTACCTTATCTGCTAATTCTGTCCTGGGCCTCAACGCCCGAAACGGTCTGATTACAGCCATCTTTTTCCTCCCTGCATCTCATATATTATAATTTCCGGTAATTGTTCTGTATTCTGACAATTGCCGGCTGATTACCGCCTGTTTTTCTATAAGTACGTCATTGATTTCTTATAAACTTTCCCATCCGATGAATCGCCTGAAACAGAACCGGAAACCGTCTCCGGTTTCTGTGTATAACCTTCAAAACTCCCCAGCTCTTCTTCCACCTGGTAAATTTCCTGCTCTTCTTCATGATTCAAACTTCCATCCCTTGATTTTTCTCTGGAGAAGTATCCTTTTCCTTATTTTTATAATTTATTTTTTCAATCTCACACTGGTGCAGTTTCGTTTCTCTATCATAATTAATACCTACAAGCAAAAGCTCTCCTGCATAATCTTTCAGTGCGCTTATATACTGTTTATCCTTTATTTGAGCAATTGCGCCTTTCGCAGATTTGTCCCACTTCATTTCCACAAGAATTACTGCCTTATCTGCATGTCTGCGGGGAAGAAATACAAGATCTGCAAATCCCTTTCCTGTCGGAAATTCACGCACAACCACATAATCTTTTCTTGCACTGTAATAGGCAAGTGACATCACACAACTCAACGAATTCTCATTGTTATATGACAAAATGGAGGTAGTCTCCATATGAACTTCATCAATCCCTCTCGCTACCGTATCGGCATCTTGCTGTAAGGTAGATTCCAGAAGTTTTTCTGATTTTTCAATCGCGTTGGCTAACTTATCCCATCCTCCGTTTTTGATTGACCGCACAAATTCACCCCGGACTTCCTCGTTAGGAATAAACACTTCCCGGGTCTGTCCATCGTATGCGAGATACCCCAGATGGACCAATAATGTGAGCACGTCATCTTTACTTTTGAACGTGGTCATATCATTTTGAAAAGAACCAGTATCAATAACACATCTGCCACCTGCAAGCATAACGACAACTGCATCTTTTAATCCATCAAAATTCATATCTATATAAATCTTAAGCGCCTCATAGGTCTCTGTGCTGATCCAATAACTCTGAAATTCTCTCTCCTGCATAGCATCGATCACAGATTTCGGATTATATACATGCTGAATCCTCTTAAATTTGTATCCATCATACCAACGTTTCGCTTCATTAAAATCCATATGATACTCTTTACACAGATTTTTTACTTCCTTTTCCGTGAATCCCACATACTCAGATGTACGTTTTGGATTTGTCATGGAACATTCCTCGAACATATTCAATGCCGAATGTGTTCCATACTTTTTAATCGGTAAAATTCCCGTTATATATGCCAAATCAACATACAACTGATCCTTTAATAAGTCCCGCAGGAAATCCAGGTACTTTGTTTGTGCTTCCATATCATGCTGTTTCTCACGAAAAATACAGTCCCACTCATCAATAATGAAAACAAAACCCATTCCCGTACAATTATATATTTGTTCCAGTGCAGATGAAAGATGTGTCTCCTCCGGTTCAAAATGCATTCCAAAAACTTGTTTCAGTTCTTTCAAAACTGTCTTTTCCAGATATGAAACCAGATTTTTCGCTCCGTCTGCCCGGCTCAGAAAACGTTGCATATATAAAAAAATTACATTATGCTTGTTCAAATGCTTTTCAAATTCCGGATCCTTCGCAATCACAAATTCAGAAAATATTTCCCGCGAATCGCACCCTCTGCTGTAATAAGCCACTAACATATCAACTGCCATTGATTTTCCAAACCGCCGTGGTCTGCTAACACAAATATTACTCTGCTTCGTTCCCAATATATTATTCGTGTAAGAAATCAATCCTGTCTTGTCAACATATATTTGCGAATGAACAGCCTTTAAAAAAGCATTATTCCCGGGATTTAAGTATATCCCCATCACATAAATCCTCCTTTCTGCACTCCTGTAATCAGCATCACCTTTCCTGCGATTCCCTGATATTCTCTAACAAAAATCGGATCTGCTCATCTTGTAACATAGTATAGCCGATTTTCATCTGCTTTACAAGCGAAAAAGCCTGCTGCAACACATCGCGGGATATTTGAAATGTGAATTGTAACAGAAAAATACCCCGTCTCACCATACAAACACGGCAAGACGAGGTATCCTATATTCTGCTTTCCTGTAACTGTTCAGCGTCTCACAGTTACCGCGCTTTATTTCACAATCCGTACTTTGAGAACTCCGTCGATTTCCTCCAGAGCTTTTACAATTTCTTCGGTAGCCGGACTTTCCAAATCAATCAGCGTATACGCATAATTCTCTTTTCCTTTGTTGGTAAGATCCGCAATATTCACTTTCGCATCTCCCAAAACCTTTGTAAACTGGCTCAGCATATTGACAATATTTCTATGATTGATTGCAATACGTCCTTCTGCTGTACAACGGCCCATATCACACGCCGGGAAGTTTACGGAATTCCTGATATTACCATTTTCCATATAATCACGTAGCTGTTTTACTGCCATAACCGCACAATTGTCTTCGGACTCCTCGGTAGATGCTCCAAGATGCGGCGTAACCAGTGTTCCCGGAGCGCCTGCAACAACCGGATTGGCAAAATCTGTCACATACTTCTTTACCTTACCCTCTTTTAATGCTTCGACCAAAGCGTCCTCATCAACCAGAAGGTCACGGGCAAAATTGAGAAGTACCACACCGTCTTTCATCATAGCAATCGCTTCTTTATTAATCATTTTCTTTGTGCTTTCCAGAAGCGGCACATGGATCGTAATATAGTCACAATCACGATAGATATCCTCCACGGACTGAATATGATGGATAGAACGAGACAAATTCCATGCTGCATCTACGGAGATATATGGATCGTATCCATATACATCCATCCCCAGATGAGTAGCTGCATTCGCTACCAACTGACCGATGGCACCCAAGCCAATGATTCCAAGCTTTTTACCGCTGATCTCGCATCCGGCAAACTGCTTTTTCTGCTTTTCTGCCTGTTTGCCCACATCCGGATTCTCTTTCTGACTCTCTACCCACTCAATACCGCCTACGATATCACGGGAAGCCAGCAGCATTCCTGCCAGAACCAGCTCTTTTACACCGTTGGCATTTGCACCAGGTGTATTGAATACCACGATACCATGTTCCGCACATAACTCCAACGGAATATTATTTACACCTGCACCTGCTCTGGCAATCGCTGCCAGATGGTCGGGAAGCTCCATATCGTGCATCTTGGCACTTCTTACCAGCACAACATCAGCATCTTCAAAATTCTCCGTCTTCTCATATTCCCCACCGAAATTTACCAAGCCGACCTCGGAAATCGGATTCAGACAATTATACTTAAACATTACAGATTCTCCTCTTCAAACTTCTTCATAAATGCAACCAAAGCTTCCACGCCTTCTTTTGGCATTGCATTGTAGATACTTGCACGCATACCGCCTACTGTTCTGTGACCTTTCAGATTCACCAGTCCTGCTTCTGTCGCAGCAGCTACAAATTTCGCATCCATCTCTTTATCACCTGTGACAAAAGGTACGTTCATCAGAGAACGATCTTCTTTTACTACCGTACCTTTGAACAGTTTACTGGAATCCAGGTAATCATACAAAATTGCGGCTTTCTCTTCATTGCGCTGCTTCATCACTTCCAGACCGCCCATCTTTTTCAGCCATTTGAACACTTTTCCGCACATGTAGATACAGTAGCAGTTCGGTGTATTATACAGAGAGTTTGCATCTGCATGTGTCTTATAAGTCATCATGGTAGGAGTTCCCGGAAGAACATCTTCCGTAATCAGATCTTCTCTCACGATGGCAATTACCATACCTGCCGGTCCGATATTCTTCTGTACACCGCCATAGACAATTCCGTATTTTGATACATCAATCGGCTCAGACAGGAAACAGGAGGAAACATCGGATACCAGAATTTTTCCTTTGGTATTTGGAAGTTTCTTATATTTTGTTCCATAAATCGTATTATTCTCACAGATATACACATAATCTGCATCCGGGCTGATCGGCAGATCCGAACAATCCGGAATATAGGAAAAGGTCTTATCCTCGGAAGTTGCAATCTTGTTGGCCTTACCGTACTTCTGTGCTTCCTGCCATGCTTTCTTTGCCCACTGACCAGTTACGATGTAATCTGCAACCTTATTCTTCATCAGGTTCATAGGAATCATGGCAAACTGAAGGGAAGCGCCTCCCTGTAAGAACAACACCTTATAATTGGAGGGAATTCCCATGAGTTCACGTAAATCTGCTTCCGCTTCCTGAATAATCGTATCAAAAGCCTTAGACCGATGACTCATCTCCATCACAGACATCCCTGTTCCGCGATAATCCAACATCTCCTCCTGTGCTTCTTTTAATACTTCTTCCGGTAACACCGCCGGTCCAGCGGAAAAATTATATACTTTACTCACTTTTTTCATCCTCCTGATTCTTCTTGCTCCAATGCACCTTACGATCCGTGTCTGCTTTCAAACACTTCACTCACTTTAGCACTCTACAATACTATAATATACATCTTCTGTTATTTTCTTGTCAATCCCTTATCTGCCTTTTCCCGACGATTTCTTACAATTCCTTTTTCGCCAGATCTGCCTCATCAAATACTTCTTCATTTGCCGATCCTGCCGGAACCATCGGGAATACTTTATCATCACAGTCAATCTGACAGTCGATGACAACCGGAACCTTCAAAGCAATTGCCTTTTCAATCGCAGCTCCCACTTCTTCCTTTTTCGTCACGCGGATTCCCACTGCACCCATGGCCTCCGCCAGCTTCACAAAATCCACCTGATCATTTAAAATCGTATTGGAATACCGCTGTCCGTAAAACAGTGTCTGCCACTGGCGAACCATACCAAGCACATGATTATTAATTACCAGTTCAATCACCGGAATATTACTGCGGACTGCCGTGGCAATTTCATTCATATTCATACGGAAACATCCGTCTCCTGCTACATTTACCACTACTTTATCCGGTTTTCCTGATTTTGCGCCAATCGCAGCCCCCAGTCCATATCCCATAGTCCCCAGACCACCGGAAGTCAGCAACTGACCGGGACGACTATATTTATAATACTGAGCTGCCCACATCTGATGCTGCCCTACATCGGTTACAACAATTGCCTCACCCTTTGTCACACGGTAAAGTTCTTCAATCACATACGGACCAGTCAAACCATCCGGGTTATACTGCATCGGATAGGATGCCTTCATTGTCTCTACCTGATCCACCCATTCTTTATGGTCATTTTCCTCCACCATCGGAATCAGACGTTTCAGTACTTCTTTGATATCACCGATAACACTTGCATCCACAATCACATTCTTGTTAATTTCCGCGGGATCAATATCAATCTGCAGAATCTTTGCATTCTGTGCAAACTTGGATGTATTTCCAGCCACACGGTCTGAGAAGCGGGCCCCGATTACCACCAGAAGGTCACACTTGTTGAGACTTAAGTTAGAAGTCTTTGTACCATGCATGCCAACCATGCCGGTATATAATTCATCCGTTCCGTCAAATGCCCCCTTTCCCATCAAAGAGTCGCAAACCGGAGCATGGATTTTATGAGCAAATTCACGCACCTCATCTGCGGCACTGGAGATCACGGCACCGCCGCCCACAAAGATAAACGGTCTCTTTGCAGTATTGATCATATCAGCGGCTTTCTCAAGATCTGATTTCCAGATACTCTTGGTCACCCGCTCAATCTTCTCAGGTTCCTGGTATTCATATTCGTAAGTAGCAGCCGTCACATCCTTTGTAACATCCACAAGAACAGGACCCGGTCTTCCGCTTTTTGCAATTGTAAATGCGCGGCGGATTACCGATGCAAGCTGGCTGATATCCTTTACAATCGTACTGTGTTTTGTGATCGGCATCGTCACACCGGCAATATCAATCTCCTGAAAACTGTCTTTTCCCAGCAATGCTTTTCCTACATTCGCAGTAATTGCCACAACCGGCACAGAATCCATATATGCAGTTGCAATACCGGTAACCAGGTTGGTTGCTCCCGGTCCGCTGGTCGCCATGCAAACACCGACTTTTCCGGTTGCTCTTGCATATCCGTCTGCAGCATGGGAAGCGCCCTGCTCATGAGAGGTCAATATATGGTGGATTTCCGGATGACGGTACAATTCGTCATATACATTCAGTATCGTCCCTCCCGGATAACCGAATACGGTATCTACTCCCTGCTCTTTTAAACATTCAATTATAATTTGAGATCCTGTTAATTGCATGTTCTCTTCTCTCCCTTCCCGTACCTGTATTTATTTTATCTCCAAAACTGCGCCGCGTTTTGCACTTGTAACCATTTTTGCATATCTGGAAAGATATCCTGTAGTTACTTTCGGCTCTCTTGGCTGCCAATTTTTCTTACGTTCTTCCAAAACTTCATCACTGACAGCGATTTCCAGTTTATTCTCCGGAATGTTGATTTTGATAATATCTCCTTCTTCTACCAGTGCGATGGGACCGCCTACAGCAGCTTCCGGGCATACATGACCGATGGATGCCCCTCTGGATGCTCCGGAGAAACGACCGTCGGTAATCAATGCCACCGTAGAACCCAGTCCCATACCTGCAATTGCAGAGGTTGGATTCAGCATTTCCCTCATACCAGGTCCGCCCTTCGGTCCTTCATAGCGGATAACAACCACATCTCCTGCCACGATCTTACCGCCCTTAATAGCCTCAATTGCATCTTCCTCACAATCAAAGACTCTTGCCGGGCCTTCATGTACCATCATCTCTTCACAGACAGCGGAACGTTTTACAACGGCTGTCTCAGGCGCCAGATTTCCTTTCAGTACAGCGATACCGCCTGTTTTACTATATGGGTTTTCAACCGGACGAATAACCTCCGGATTTCTATTCACACATCCCTCGATGTTTTCACCTACCGTTTTACCCGTTACGGTGATGCACTCTGTGTGAAGCAATCCCAGTTTATTCAATTCATTCATAACTGCATAAACACCGCCTGCCTCATTCAGATCTTCCATATAAGTCGGACCTGCCGGTGCCAGATGGCACAGGTTCGGAGTCTTTGCACTCAGTTCATTTGCCAGTTCAACATCAAAATCAAAACCTGCTTCGTGGGCAACTGCCGGCAGATGCAGCATACTGTTTGTGGAACATCCAAGTGCCATATCTACGGTCAGAGCATTCAAAAATGCTTCTTTTGTCATAATATCTCTCGGACGGATATTCCTGCGGTACATCTCCATCACCTGCATACCGGCGTGTTTTGCCAGAATCAGACGGTCGGAGTAAACAGCCGGAATGGTTCCGTTGCCCTGTAATCCCATACCCAATACTTCCGTCAGACAGTTCATACTGTTAGCAGTATACATACCGGAACAGGAACCACAGGTCGGGCAGGTCTTACACTCATACTCTCTTACGTCTTCTTCCGTCAGATTTCCCACGGCGTAAGCACCCACTGCCTCGAACATGGAAGAAAGACTTGTCTTATGACCTTTGACATGACCTGCAAGCATCGGACCGCCGCTTACAAATACGGTAGGTACATTGATTCTTGCTGCTGCCATCAGAAGACCCGGTACGTTCTTATCACAGTTCGGGATCATAACCAGTGCATCAAACTGATGGGCAGTTGCCATACATTCGGTGGAATCGGCAATCAGATCTCTTGTTACCAGAGAATACTTCATTCCGATATGCCCCATGGCAATACCGTCACAAACTGCGATTGCCGGGAACACAACCGGTGTTCCGCCTGCCATAGCCACGCCCTTTTTAACGGCTTCTGTAATTTTATCCAGATTCATATGTCCCGGTACAATTTCATTGTAAGAACTTACGATACCTACCAACGGGCGGTCCAGTTCTTCCTGTGTCATGCCAAGTGCATGAAACAAACTTCTGTGAGGCGCCTGCTGCATTCCTTTAGTTACTGCATCACTTTTCATCGCTCTCTCTCCTTCTATCTTTGCATTTTCTTAAATATCGTGATGAAAGCGTCAAAAGGTATTTTGACGCTTATGATATACGGATTGCTTCGCATTTCATGCTCCCGCAATCCTAAAACACCTCAAATTCGCTCATTTTTCTACGAAAAATGGCTACTTTTCGGTGTTTTTCGCGTCCCAAAGTCATGCCTTTTCATGCAAGCATGAAAAGCATGACCTTTTGACGCTTGTATCATATCATGATTCTACAGCCGTTCTACCAGAAGGTCACCCATCTGTGTAGTGGAAACCTGTGTACACCCTTCAGACATAATATCTCCTGTACGATACCCGTCAGACAGTACTTTCTTTACTGCTGCCTCCACTGCATCGGCTTCCTGATCCAGATCCAGCGAGTAACGCAGCATCATAGCCGCTGACAGTACGGTTGCAATCGGGTTTGCAATATTCTTTCCGGCAATGTCCGGTGCGGAGCCGTGACTCGGCTCATACAATCCAAATGTGGTCTCATTCAGGCTTGCAGAAGACAGCATTCCGATGGAACCGGTCACCATGCTTGCCTCATCAGACAGGATGTCACCAAACATATTTTCCGTCAGAATCACATCAAACTGCGCCGGATCCTTCACAAGCTGCATCGCGCAGTTATCCACCAGCATATGCTCCAGAGTAACTTCCGGATAATCCTTCGCCACTTCCTCCACAACACTTCTCCACAATCTGGAAGAATCCAATACATTCGCTTTATCCACGCTGGTAACTTTCTTCCGGCGCTTCATGGCAATGTCAAATCCACGTTTTGCTATTCTGCGGATTTCATTTTCATCATAAGCCAGTGTATCAATGGCCTTTTTTACACCATCTTCCTCGACGGTTTTTCTCTCACCAAAATACAGACCGCCCGTCAATTCTCTCATGATCACCATATCAAAACCGTCACCAATGATCTCATCTCTTAAGGGGCAGGCTGCACGCAGCTCATCGTACAGATAAGCCGGTCTCAAATTTGCAAACAGATTCAATGCTTTGCGGATACCCAGCAGTCCTGCTTCCGGACGTTTGGACGGTTCCAGCTGATACCAGGGGGAAGTCTTCGCATCACCGCCGATGGACCCCATCAGAACAGCATCGCACTCCTTCGCCGCTGCAATCGTTTCATCCGTCAGCGGTACGCCGTGAACATCAATGGAAGCACCGCCAAGCAGCAGATTTTCATATGTAAACGTGTGACCGTATTTCCTGCAGACTGCATCCAGAACCTTCTTTGCTTCCTTCACAATCTCCGGTCCGATCCCGTCACCATGTATTAAACCAATTCTATACTTCATGTATCTCTCTCCCTTTCACAATCCTGCAAAACTAATCTGTAACCATCCTGCAGGATGGTCATCATGTCAACTGTAACCATTATCATACTTCAATTTTAGTGATATTTCAACTAAAACCGAAATTTTCATGTTTTTTCTAAGAAATTCAGCAGATTTTTCCTGTTATACGCCTGCTGACGCAGACACCATCACTCATGAAAGTCAAAAAGGTCGCCACAGAGAAAACTGCAGCAACCTCTTTACCTACTGTTATTTGCTTTCCTTAACTTCAATCGCATCAGACTGCTTTTCAACTTCTGCAATTGCAGCCTTACGCATAGGGATACGGCAGTTTTTGTTGTTGCCGAATTCAACAATTACATCTTCCTCGGTAATATCGATAACAATGCCGTAGAAGCCTCCGGTAGTAACAACTGCATCACCAACCTCCATATCACCCAGCATCGCCTGAAGTCTTTTCTGCTCCTTCTTCTGCGGGCGGATCATCATAAAATACATCAATGCGATAATCGCCACCATCCAGATAATCATCATACCGCCGCCCATAGCTGCTGAGCCTTCGGCACTTGCATTTGCTAAAATCATCTTCATTCCTCCTAAATTTTCCCGGCAGAGAACCGCCGTGGCAGTTCATCGCTTTCCTTTCGTTACGCACTATTATCATGATACCGTAAACCAACCGTTTGGGCAAGCACTTTTTCCGGATTTTCAGCCTTTTTTGTCATTTTCAAGAAAACCATCCAATTTTGCCCTCTTATAGGAAGCAAATCTACCCTCTTCCAATGCATTTCTGATTTCTTCCATCATGGTATTATAGAAGTACAGATTATGCAGCACACAAAGACGCATGCCCAACATCTCCTTCGCTTTCAGCAGATGACGGATATAAGCCCTGCTGTAATGCTGACATGCCGGACACTGACAGCCTTCCTCGATCGGCCGGGAATCCAGTTCGTATTTGGCATTGAACAGATTCAGCTTCCCCTGATTGGTATAGACATGTCCGTGGCGTCCGTTTCGGCTGGGATAGACACAATCAAAGAAATCAATTCCCCGCTCCACACCTTCCAGAATATTCGCCGGAGTCCCCACTCCCATCAGATAAGTAGGTTTCTCTTTCGGCAGATAAGGCACTACTTCGTCCAGAATATAATACATCTCCTCATGACTCTCTCCTACCGCAAGACCGCCCACTGCATAACCATCCAGTTCCAGCTCACTGATCCGCTTTGCATGATCAATTCGAATATCCGAGTAAATTGCACCCTGATTGATTCCAAACAATAACTGCTGCCTATTAATCGTATCCTCCTGCTGATTCAGCCAGGTCATCTTATCCTTACAACGTTTCAGCCACCGTGTTGTCCGGTCCACAGAAGCCTGCACATAATTCCGGTCCGCAACACTGGAAGGGCATTCATCAAATGCCATCGCGATTGTAGAAGCCAGATTGGACTGGATCTGCATACTTTCCTCCGGTCCCATAAAAATCTTTCTTCCATCTACATGAGAGTGAAAATAAACACCCTCTTCCTTGATTTTCCGCAAGCCGGCAAGGGAAAACACCTGGAAACCGCCCGAATCTGTCAAAATCGGCTTATCCCAGACCATGAATTTATGCAGACCTCCCATCTTCTTTACTACCTCATCCCCCGGACGTACATGAAGATGATACGTATTGGACAACTCTACCTGCGTCTTAATCTGCTGTAAATCCATTGTTGAAACCGCTCCCTTGATGGCAGCGGAAGTTCCTACGTTCATAAATACCGGTGTCTGTATCGTGCCGTGAACCGTCTTAAATTCTGCCCGTTTGGCACGGCCTTCTTCTTTTAATATATGGTACATCTTTCGCCCTCATACTTTATTTTTCTATCAACGCATATTTGAAACCAATATAACGGCTAACCGTTTGATTTCGAACGCGCTAGAGCGTGTTTGAAAATTGCTTTCCATGAGATGTGCGTCCCAGTTTGTAGGAGATTTGTCTCAAATGAGGGAGGCGTAGCGGGCTACGTTGACCGAATGCCGGGCAAATATACCGCAAAGTGGGGCGTGCAGATCACGGAAATGAATTTTCAAACATGCTCTAGAATAAGTATAGCGAATCCTTCCTGCATTTGCAATCATAATTCTATCTGATTAGCTTAAAAGAGTAAAACCTGACACGTTCTCCTGCATTTTATCGTACATCGCCAAAACCGGGGAACGTTTAGCTCCCCGGTCTTTAAAATCGTTACTTATTCTTTTTCTTTCCTTGACTTCTTTCTTAATCGAATTCCCAATCCGCCTGCACCTAAAGAAGATACTGCAAGACTGATCCAGCCCCATACATCGGTGACATCTCCGGTTTTCGGAGCACCTGCTGAAGCAGTCGTTCCGGAAGCTGCTGCCCCCTTACCAGATGTTGAAGTATTTTTCGATGTATCTGTTGGTGTCGGTGTTGGCTTATCTGTGGGAACCGGTGTATCCGTCGGTATCGGCGTATCCGTCGGCACTGGTGTATCTGTCGGTGTCGGTGTGTCTGTCGGTATTGGCGTATCCGTCGGCACTGGTGTATCTGTCGGTACTGGCGTGTCTGTCGGCGTTGGCGTATCCGTCGGTGTTGGTACAACCACTTTCACGGTGTAACTGAAAGTAAGTTCCTGATAACCCATAGCAGATACTGTAATTTCATAGGTCCCCTCATCTACAATCGGCGCTGCATCCGTTTTAAGAGTACCATCTTCATTGATGATCACTACGGCTCCTCGCCCGCTTGCCGCATAACTGGTTCCATTTACAGATACAGAAACGATATTTTTCATATAATCTGCAAAATCTTCTGTGGCATAGCCCTCCGCCGTTACAAGCGCCGGATTACTGTTGTCATGATTATAAACTGCCGGCATCTCTTCCGTAAACAGGATAAAATCTGTGGTCATAGCTGCGTATTTGCCGCTCTTATCACGTACAGTCAAGGTATATTCTCCTTTGGCAGCATTCTGATAGGAAAGAACCCCATCAGCCACATCTGCCTCAAGACCTTCTACCTCATATTCCGCATCAAAATCCTCTGGCAAACCATTCACGGTAATACTGGTTCTGCCTGCTGTGACTGACGCATTTTCCACCTTTACATCACCATTGAATTTAACCGGTACGTAAACGTCTGCCGGAATGCTGTAAATTCCTTTACTTGTGTAATACGTAATCTTGTCAATCGTCTGTCCCATCATGGCTGCATAGTGTTCAGAGGATGTGGGACAATTATGCACACTTTCTGTAAATCCGGTGCACCATGCCAGTTCTGTTCCTCTCCAGATATTTTCCAGATGACGGAGACCATAGTCATTTCCTTCTTTTGTGCTGAGAATCACACCATATACTTTATCCTTATTGTTATCAATGTCCAGACCATCCAGACTCAACTCATAGTCTCCGTAGCTTGATTCGGTAGTAAACTCAATATTTACATTCTCAAGGATCTGCTCTTCGCCTACCACGTTTCCAAAGGATAAGGTTCCGTCAGCCTTCACCGTCACTTCTTTATAATAAGAAGGTTTTTCGTCCATGATATAGTAAGCATAGCTTGGATTTTCAAACAGAGCATCCCTTCCACTGTAAGTTGTTGTGGATGTCTGTCCGCGGTTTGTCACTGTTATTTCGATAGAATCCTGTTCTGTTACCTGCTTATAAGCAGAGAGATCCACATCGGCACCTACCTTAACCGGAAATGTAATGCCGGTAATATCACTTCCATCGCTCTTCACATGGTAAGAACCTCCTGCAAGAGAAGCTGTTCTTGTTTTATTTAAAGTGGCGGAAGAAAATGCATCTACTGCAATCCCATTATTTACATCTGCCGCATAAAATTCATCATATGGAATATTCATCAGAACATATCGTTCCTCATTCTTCACAAGTGCCTGTATTGCAGCATTCAGATGTGCTGTTGCCTCATCCACTGCTGACTGACTATGTTTTGCCGCCAATTCTTCCCTGGCTTCTGACAATTCTGTCTGCATGGATGCCCAACTTTCAGCTGTATAATCACTTTCATTCAATGCATCAGCATCGGCAATCGCTTTTTCAAGCTTACTGGTATCCCAAACAGGATCTTCTTTGACAATATGATCCGCAGTTGCCTCAAACTGATACGTATAATCTGCATATCCCAGTGCATAAACAGTCAACGCCCAATACCCTGTGCCGTCTGTTCCTTCCGGCAATGTGCAGCGAAGAGAATCTGTCAGTCCAAGCTGTATGCCCATAGACTTGTGCATCCAGTTATCGGCAGCAAATTTGGTTCCAAAAACTGCAACTGGCTGACTGTAGGTATGATCATTTCCATAATAGGTCCATTTCACCGTCTGCATGTTGGCTGCCAGATCACCATAATCTCCATTCAGGTCTACGCGGAGAAATTCACCATAAGAACCATTGGCCGGCTTCACCTCAGGAATAATACCAGCTGCCGTTTTCAGTTCCGTATCCTGAAGTCCGGATTCACTTCCTGACGTTCTGCCTGTGAAGGTAAAGGAACCGTCTTCCCCTTTAACAGCAGTCTTCAGTCCATTGGTATCCTCTGTCACATTCGCTGCCACACCAGTATACGAATTCAGATTATTTTCGCTGAAACCGCCCGAAAGGGTTTCACCATTCTCCACAACTTTATATTTTTCACAGAATGCTTCATAATCATCGGATGCAACTTTTACCGGCACATACTTAAGTCCGGTCACTACGTAACGCTCAATCTGACTTTTATCGTATGTCACTTCGGTCCCATCCGTCAAAACTACGGTTGTCGCCCCTTTATAATAGGAAACATCATATGTAGTTCCGTCCTTCATATAAATAACAGCACTGCACTGAAAACTTCCTCTGTGCAGTCCGTGATTGGTAGTTGCACGGGATACTGTGTCAAATGCTCCTTTATCAAATTCTCCCTTTGCATCCTTCTCATAAGAGGATGCTGCATTTCCTGCCGCCTGAACACCTTCCGCTGCCCAGTATTCTGCCCATCTCAATCCTGCATAGACATACCGGTATTCCTCTGCCTTCTTCTCATATGTAAATTCCAGATTTTGATAGCCTGTGGAAGAAACAACAATCTCAAAGGAATCCCCTTCCGCAAACGGGGCCGCATCTGTTTTCAGCGATCCATCCTCACCAATAAGAACGGTCGCGCCTCTGCCGCTTGCCGCATAGCTTTTTCCATTCACGGATACGGAGGTAATATTCTTCAGGTAATCCTTAAACGCAGCCTCATCGTAGCCTTTCGCAGTTATCACAGCTGGCATACTACTGTCATTATTATATTTTGCCGGCATATCCTCTGTATAAAGGATGAAGCTAGTCTTTAACTGCGCATATTTTCCGCTTCTGTCCTGAATGCTAAGTGTATAAAGTCCTTTATCCGCCTCACTGAATGTGAGCATTCCCTGATCCACTGTTATACCGTCCAGACCCTCTACATCATATCCGGCATCATAATCATCCGGTAATCCTTCAATCGCTATCTTTGTCTTTCCTGCTTTTACTGAAGCATCCTGTACCTTCACGCCTCCATTGAATTTTATTGGTACATAAATGTCATTCAACGGAATTTCATAGATACCTTTACTTGTATAATACGTTACTTTATCGATTGTCTGTCCCATCATAGCTGCATAGTGGGCAGATGACGTAGGGCAATTATGGACAGCCTGTGTAAATCCAGTGCACCATGCAAGCTCTGTTACCCTCCAGATATTTTCCAGATGGCGAAGACCGTAATCATTTCCTTCCTTCGTACTTATAACCACACCGTACACGGTATCTGTGCCTGAATTGATATCCAATCCGTCAATCGCTAACTGATAGTCCCCATAACTGCTCTCTGTACTGAGTTCGGCACTTGCCCCTGTCACCTTCTGCACGTTGCCTGCCGTTTTTCCAAAGGATAAACTTCCATCTGCAAGAACCTTCAGTTCCTTATAGTAAGCCGGCGTTTCACTGAGTACATAGTAGGAATAGCTTGCACTTTCAAACAATGCATCCTTTCCGCTATAGGTTGTTGTAGAAGTCTGTCCCCGATTGGTTACCGTGATTTCCACAGAATCTGTATCCTTGATTCTCTTGTACGCAGAAAGATCCGTACCTTCCGGAACTTTTACAGGGAACGTGATACCAGTAATCTCACTGCCGTCACTCTTCACATGGTAGGAACCGCCCGCCAGACTTTTGGTTCTTGTTTTATTCAATGTTGCAGAAGAGAATCCATCCACCGGAATATTGTTGTTTACATCTGCCTGGTAAAACTGGTCATACGGGATATTCATAAGAACATATGAAATCTTTTCCTGTGCTTCTTTTGCTTCCAGTGCCTGAATCGCTTCTTCAAGCGCATTTGCTGCTGCCGTCACCTCATCCTGTGACTCCTTCTTCTCCAAAGCCTCTTTTGCCGCGGACAATTTTGCCTGCACTGCAGACCAGGAGTTTTCTGTATAATCTGCACTGGTCAGACCTTCTGCATGATAAATCGCCTGTTCGAGAGCCGCGGTATCTATGCTTGCACTGGTATCAACTGCCTGGCTCAGTGCAGAGGCTGCAGCGCTGATAATTGCCTTGGAACTGCAGGTTGCGGTACTTACAGTATCAATACCGTCAACACCGTTTTTCTGGATCATCTGTGCTGCAATTCCAGGTCTGCTGCCTCGTCCATTCATCGCCCGGTTGGCATACGTTACATTATCATCCTCGATCTTACAATCTCCGCTATATGTGACCGATGTAACTGCTCCCTGAGCAATCGTTACGGCAACCTTAATCTCATAGGCATCAAAGTCCTGAAATTCATCCGGATGTACCGTAGCTGTTCCAATATAGGTACCGTCTTTGTAACTTACTCCCTCTGCCTGCAGCGATACAGGAAAGGACCCTGCTGCCATAACTGCAGACATCATAACTGCCAGAGCTTTTGTCTGAAAATTCTTTTTTCTCATTTTTTCCTCCTTTATGATACTTTATTAAAAGTTAGCTATTGCTAACTATTAATCAAAAAATTATTCTCTCACCACAGATTTTCTTGCTTCCCGTTCCACAACATGAAGTATCTTTCCGGAAAGTATTCCGATCAAGGCTCCTGTGGCAGTTCCTGCCGCTAAAAGAGCCGGCAGGTAATAAAACAGATTCCGATTCCGTATGATCCAGGCAGCTGCCAAAAGCTGACCGATATTATGGCTGACACCGCCGATGATGCTCACCCCTACAACTGAAAATCCTTTCATTTTCCTTATAATCGCCATAAGCAAGAAGCTTAAAATCCCGCCAGCAAAACTGTACAGCAGCGATACCCCATTTCCAAACATATATCCCATAAGGAAAATGCGGATCATAGAAATCATCAGCACCTCCTGTGGTTTTAACAGATATAAACCGATCACAATCACCAGATTGGCTGCTCCCAACTTCATACCGGGAATTCCGAAATTAATCGGAATCAATACTTCCACATAACTGAAGACCATAGCAAGCGCTATCAGCATCCCGCAGCCTGCAACTTTTCTGCTCATTCCATTTCCTCTTTTCTTCTATGCAATACCAGGTGATTGTGAAACTCTTCCGGAGTGAGAACGAATTCTAAAACGCCTCCGGAAGAGTTTCGCAATCGCCCCTCTATACAATACACCAGATTTGTTTCACAAGCCCAGCCATAGAAACAGACACAAAAGCAACACCCCACGAAAAACTGTAAATGTCACTTCATTTCCCCTTAACACCTTCACCCCGCAGGAAATATTTCCTCTGGGACAGGTATCCACACATTTCTGACACTGAAAACAATCTCCTCTTACCTCCATCGAGCCATCGGGCGGCAATTCAATATCTGACGGACACTTTTTTGTGCAGGCACTGCAGTTTTTGATACACTGTTCTCTGTTCCTGTGAAGAGAGAAAAACGGCAGTATGGGAAGCAGGGAAAATACTGCCCCCATAGGACAGAAGAACCTGCAGAAGAATCTCTCCTGCACTGCCATCCCGACGATCAAAAGGAGCAGTAAGACAACTCCTGCCACATAGCCGCCCAACCTGAAGTTCCCTGCATGAATCATAGAAAACACATCCCATGGACTGGTACCCTGCGCCTTTGCGTAAACCCCCAGGAAGCACAGGATCACAATCACTGCAAGCACCACATATTTCAGACAGGAGAGTCTTGCATTCCACACCGCTGACAACTTTACAGGTTTCTTTTTTAATTTCTTGCAGGTCCATACATAAAGTGCATGTACTCCGTCTCCAAAGCTGCCAAAGGCACAGGCAAACCCACAGAAAAACCTTCCGAATACAATCGTATAAGCACAAAGTACCAGCAACACCGATACGAAAGAGGTAAGTTCTATTTTTGCTCCTGCTCCCAATTGCTGAAAAATATACTTTACACCCGAAAATGCCGCAGTAAACGCAGACGGCAAAAATAGAAAGTATAAGAGCTGAATCACTGCCCTTACCCATGTATGAATATTTCTTATGTCCTTTTTTGAAAGATTATGTATATCCATTCTCTTCATCTGATTATTCCGCCTTTTCCAAAGCCTGCCGGGCGGCATCCCGTATTCCCGTGGAACTGAAGGTTGCCCCGCTTATTGTGTCTACATCTGCAGACTGTTTTTCAATAATATCCGGTATGACATCCTGTGCCATCGCAAAGTAAGCGCCGTCTTCTTTTTCCGCCGATAAAATTTCAATGGCAGTGATTTTTCCCTCCTCCACTGTCACCTCAAGCGAAATCGGCCCGCCGAAGCCCTCCGCCTCGCCAGCGTAAACTCCATCCTGATAACTCTGGGAATTTTCTTCGTCACCTGATTGTTCATTTCCCTTTGCAAGCCTGGCGCTGGCCAGTTCTGCATGTAATCTGGCAATCTCATCCTCTTTTTCCCGTTTTTCCAAAGTCGTATTATATCCCAGCAAAACTGCCGCAATCACCGCCAGATTCAATATTCTGATACAAAATGACTTCATATTCCATCTCCATTCTGCTTATTCTTTGATTTTTCCGGCAATCTCCAGCGCCTGAGTACAAGCCTCTAAAATTGCCTTCGACGAGCAGGTTGCCCTCGCTACTACATCGATTTCATCCAAAGTACCTTTTTCAAGAATCTGCGGAACGACTCCGGGTATACTGCTTCTTCCATCCACTGCCCATGCAATATAACGGTCATTCGAGGAAGGGCCGTCACCCAATACATCTGTAATATTGATAATTTTATCATCCTTTACCGTAATCTTCAGTGATAGATTGTAAGGCTCAAAGTCCTCATATTCATCCGGCATACATAACACAGAAGCCGCATACTCTCCATCTTCATATATCGTCTCCGTCTGATCTTTGTCTCCGTCAGTTTCTCCCTGATTTTCATCTTCTCCCGGTTTCTCTTCTCCACCTTGATTTTCATCGTTATCAGAAGGGTTCTCTTCCTCATCCCCTCCTTGATTTGTGACTTTCCAGGCTTCTTTCAATGCATTCTCCACAGCTTCCAAAATACCTCTGGAACTATATGTAGCGCCCGTCACCGTATCTACCTCTGTACTTTGATTCTCAATCATAACATCTGTAACCTTCAGTGCCCTTGAGAAAAATGCTTCATCATCCTCATTTTCCAGAATCAGAATCGCTTTAAGCATATCCTTCTGAATTACCACCGCTGCCTTGATCTCTCCCAGATATCCTTCCCCGATGCCATAATAAATTCCCTCTTTATAGGGGAACTTCCCTTCTGGAATCTGTGTTTCTCCGTCATCTGGGCTGTTTCCATTCCCCCCTGACTCTCCGGAACTAATTCTGTGCGCTTCTTCCAATGCGTTCAAAATTGCATTTTTGATTCCCCTGGAACTAAAAGTGGCTCCGGATACCAGATCCACATCTGTACTCTGCGTTTTTATTACCTGATCTGTTACCGCTTTTGCCCTGTTGAAAAATGTTTCATCATCGGATGTCTGCGTGATCAGGATATTCTGTATCGTATGATTCTGAAGCACGACAGCAACGGTAACCTCACCGCGATACCCATCTGCAGTTCCATAATAAATACCATCTGCATAAGGAAAACTTCCGCTGACCGCCGGTTTTTCAACCTCCATACTCTGTGCCGGCTTTTTTGATACCGCATTTTCCGAACCGGATACCGCCGCCTGACTCAGGGCATCCCGGACAGCTTCTATAATTCCCATAGAACTGTATGTGGCTCCTGACACCGTATCCACATTGGTGCTCTGGGTGGAAATCATGTTCTGAATCAATACAGAGGCTTTTTGGATAAAGCTGTTGCCATCGCTTGTCTTTGTAATTTCTATTGAGGCAATCTTCCCTCCGCTGATCTCTACCTTAACCGTAAGAGGACCTCCAAAACCGGTTCCGGTGCCGTAATAGGTACCGTCTTTATACGCCGCTGCATCCGATACCCTGGTGACTGTTCTGGATGGGGTATCACTGGCAGCTGTTCCTCCAGAAGCTGTCGGCTGCTTTGTATCAGGTTCACCCGTCAGTGCATTCTTCACGGCACTGATAATTCCTTTAGAACTGTACGTGGCTCCTGAAATTACATCTACATCCAATGTCTGGGAATCTATGATTTTATCAATGACTCCTTTTGCACGGTTAAAAAATGCTTCATCATCTCCCTCTACTTCGAGCACATTGACCGCAACTATTTTTTTATCTTTAATTTCTACCGCCACTTTGATTTTTCCTGCAAATCCGGTACCTGTTCCTTCATACGTCCCATCTTCCAAATTAAAGCTGCCTTTTCTGGTATCCTCCTTTGCAGCCGCCTCTCCTTCACCTTGATCCTTTGTCTTTATTTTCCTATCCCCAACATCTTCCTCCACCGCAGGAGGCAATTCATCCACCGCATATACAGGTTCCGTATAGCCATGGAGCGAAATCCCCGCACATACCATAACCAAGGCTGCCGGGATAGTTTGAACTAATATTAAAAGCTTTTTCCAACTACTCATACTGCTATTCTTCCCTCTCTAGTTAGTTTTAACTAATTAACTCGTATATAATACCACAAGATATTTTTTATGTCAATTCTATACAAAAAAAATTTTAAAGCACCCCCAGACAGTTTAACACTTTATACGAATAACAAAAAATCCGGCTGAAGGAATCCTGACCCTCTCTTAGCCAGTCTCCTTCTCCGGATATTCTTCAGGCAATTTTATCAAATTCCAAACATCGCTAAGAACACAGAACCTATCAATAACACTATATAGGAACGCCGAAACTTCAACTTATAACAATAACCAACAATCCCATACAGGAACCACATTCTAAGGATTTCCAATAAAATGACGAAATCTTTTGAACGAATCAGAAGCAGAATGCTGCTGAAAACGCTTCCTAATAACAAAATTAATCTACATATATCACCAATGTAAAACATCACATCCTTAAATCTCGTGCGCCCGGAAAAATATACAATTCCCTTTGTATATACACCTTTACCGGCTTTAAGATCATACAAATCGCCTGTAAAGTAAAAAAGAAAAATAATATTTAAAGCTATACATATAAAAAATTTTAACGGATATAATTGAAGCTTTCCATTCGCCGCCAAATACCATTTAAGAACTAAAACAATGAGAGATACGAAAAAAAGCGCAGAAATAAGGGCTAACGATTTTTTCAAAGGAATGCCAAGTAACATCCTTTGCTTCTCTTTCACACGCGCTGCATTCTTTTCTGAATCATCAGCAGAAGAACTTCCAAACAGAACAAACTGAATATTCTCGCAGACGCTCTCCCATGTTCCGGCTTTCATATTCTCAATTTCTGTGTCAATCTGTTCATCCAAATATTTACAATAAAGTACATATGATCTTGGAATCCCGGTATCTTCATGCCGAAATTTTAGTATACTGGCTAATCTACCAATCATACCACAAAGATAATAGCCTTCTGCCGCCTGTCTTTCTATGAAATTTACCAATGCATCATTCTCGTAAAATTGATAGTTATTATATACAAACTTATGCCGCTGTTTCATAATCCTACCTCCCACTATAGTTTGCCACTGCTTCTACATTTTCTACAATGCCATTTAAATAAAATCAAATTTTTATCTCTTTTTGTAACTATTCAGAACCATCTTTATTCAAAGATGACATCGGAGGGGACCTGAGATCGCATTTTTGATTGCTTCATAAGCATTGTATCCTTGCTTATGTGCAGTACCAACGTAGGACATGATTTTTAGATAATCTCTGGCTTCTTCCTCGGTTCGGAAACATCCGGATACCTTCGTTTTAACCTTTATCATCCAAAAATCGAATTGCGCCTGATTATTATCAAACGGAACCATGAAGTTATGGATAAAAAGGCAAACTGAGACGTTGTAATTCACAAGGCGTTCTACCAGGGAAAGGATTTCCCCTTTTTCTTCCGTCCACGTTTTTTCTCTGTGGTTTCCGGAAGGGAGTTTTCTTCCCTTGCCAGTTCGAGGAGTTCATCATACTTCTCATCAAACTTATGGTAGTAATAATAGTTCAAAGAGTCCTTGCCCTTCTCTACAGCTTTATCTTTAACCTTTTTCATTTCACGGATTCAGGATTTTGATAAATCGTTTGAGTACCATACATTTTTACATCATTCTCAAACATCCGTGTCCGGCGGATTTGCTGCCGGAAGTTTGAGTACCATACATTTTTACATCATTCTCAAACATAAGAGATGCAATTATCCCGTCAATTCAAGTTTGAGTACCATACATTTTTACATCATTCTCAAACATCCGTGTCCGGCGGATTTGCTGCCGGAAGTTTGAGTACCATACATTTTTACATCATTCTCAAACACACCAGAATGTGAAGAGGGATATGTGAAAGTTTGAGTACCATACATTTTTACATCATTCTCAAACTGCTTCATGCCACCTTCTGCTCTTGCTTCTGTTTGAGTACCATACATTTTTACATCATTCTCAAACCTGTGGTTTGCTTCACTCAATCCTATTACAGTTTGAGTACCATACATTTTTACATCATTCTCAAACTTAGTAGAGTACATTAAGAAATGTTCATTTGTTTGAGTACCATACATTTTTACATCATTCTCAAACTACCCGATTTATATTTAGTCAGCTTCTTTCGTTTGAGTACCATACATTTTTACATCATTCTCAAACCATCGTAAGCACAGTCAGATTTCCTCTCTGTTTGAGTACCATACATTTTTACATCATTCTCAAACATTACCAGAATGATTCCCAGAAGATGCTTTGTTTGAGTACCATACATTTTTACATCATTCTCAAACAGGTCGCTACCGTCATCCCTCCATGGGGATGTTTGAGTACCATACATTTTTACATCATTCTCAAACCTCAAATTCAAAAATGAAATGCTATCACCTGCATAAATGCCATACTCAAACAATCTAATAAAAAATTTCACATTTATCATTATCTATAATATAACAAAATGTATCTTTCAGACAAGTCCTTTGTTGATTTTCAATAAGTAATACCTGAATTTCCTGATATGCTGCTTCCTTTAACAGTTGTTCTAATTGCACATCATCTAAATAACTTCTAAAATTAACAAAAATCATTACCTTTATCCCCAACATCTTAGATACGATTTTTATATATCGAATCAGACTTTCCAAATAATCTTCCTCTATAATTTCATGCCTTATTCCAACCGCCTTAAATATCAATGCCAAATCAAATTCTTGTTCAAACCCTAAAATATAATCACTTTTTTGTTCTAGTTCTAATAGATATTCTATAAGCCCTTGCATAATTTGACGAGTTTGTAAATACATTTCCTCCGACTTTGCCAATTTATTTAAATCCGAATACAATTTTGTTAGTATTTTTTTACTATTAATTTCAACATCAAAAGGATTTAAAATAATTTCCACATATTTAGATATTTCTACTATTTTATTGTTGTCAGAAAGAACAAATTGCCCCTCCTCTCCATCACATTGATGCACCAATTCTTGTACATAACATGAAAAAAGATTTGGCGATTCTATAATCCATTCTGTTACTGAATTTTCATCTGAAAGAATTGCTTTAGATAATTCTGCAGAAACCAATTTCATAAAATCACCAACCTATCATCACTGTCTAAAACTTCTTTTTTAATATCACCCACGATAATATCCATTTTTGAATACTGCTTCTCTGTAACTGTCAATAATTGTACCAATCCTTCGTCCGGTTTATTTTTATGAATATTACTAATAATCACATTCGCCGCCGTTCCATTTAGAGCCAACTTGCAGTAAACAGATTCTTGCAGCATCATAAAACCATTTTTTAATAAGAACTTTCTAAATTTTGCATAAGCTCTCCTGTTTTCACTTGTTGTAACCGGCAAATCAAAAAACACCAATACTCTCATAAATCTATAACTCAACTTTATAAAATCGAATCAAAGAACTATCATCTTCATTTAAGGCATCAAAAATACTTTTACAATAAATCTTAATTGCATTATTAACATATTGAATTTTCCCATCTATTTCCACTTCATGATTCAATATATTAACCAACTGCATTTTATCTTCATGTTCAAATTTTACAAGTTTCATTGAAAAAGCTTCTCGGTCTACTAAAACTCGAAATGGTTCCATCAAATCTGATGCTAAATTAAATTGATTAAACATATTGTCATGAAATATACCTAATTGTGTCAAATAACCATTCGCCACAATTTCTCTTGTAAAAGCAGACAAAATAATCGAATAACCGTAATTCAATGCAGCATTGATAAAATTATCTTCTGTTCGAGTAAAATCCAATCCAAACAATGCATTAAAATATACTTTAGCTGCATGACCTTCTCGATTCGTTGCATCATTCCAATCAATTTCTTTCAAATATAGTGATAATAATTCCGATTCTTCCTTTCTAAGCAACTCCAGAAACTCTCTCTGCTTTCTAATCTTTTCCGTTACAATCTCTGTCCAGACAGCTTCTTTCGTACTTTTTTTCCATACAATCTGTTTTCTAATCTTGTTACTCGTATCATGGCTCCCATAATAACTAACCAATTCTGCTGACGGATTCCTTTTTTCATCACAAAAAATAACTTTTATTTTTCTCTTTGATAATTCCGCCAACAGACTTGTTGTCAATGATACTGCCGTAGATTCAATTAATATCGTTGAAATCTCACTTAAAACAATTTTTATTATCTCCTCACTCCGCACAACCATATAACCTAATTGCAAATCCAGTTTTGCTCGTTTAGAGATAACAATCGTTCGCCAACTCATCTTTTACCCCTTTAATAAATCAATCTCTTGCTCATAAACTCCTGTCGGAGATTGATTTATAATAGAAATCTGTTGACATTTGGTAATATTATTATTCATTACCAAAATTCCTGCGCTACCAGGTCCTCCAATTGCCTTTAAATTCGCCGCACCGCTCTGACATTGGAACATATGTAAAATTTCATATAAAACAAGACATTTTTCTTCCGAAGCAAGTCCAAGAAAAGCATCTCTCTTCTCCACCAATGTTTTCTCCTGTGCGGACAATCTAATGCCATATATCGTATTTTGGATTTTTGCTAAAAATGTATCATATAACTGAATAAGCATGTTTTCATTAATTTCGTCTTTTCCCGTTATCTTCACATTTTTATTTTCTTTTTTTCTTAAATTAAACTTTACTACCTTCTTCAACGTTTGACAGTTCTCCGCCGATAAAAGTAACTGATTCGCATTTTTAAAGATCAATTGATTACCGGTTCTTCCCGATAACCACATTTTAAAACCATCTACCGTAAACAAGGTATCTGTTTTAATTTTTTTAATAAGAATCTCTGGTTCTCTTAGTCCTCTCTCCTGCATCAGATACTCTAACCCAGTCTCCTCTCTCTGTTCAATCATATCTTTCAAATACAAAGGAACAAATTCTATCGTTCTTATTTCATTACCCTTTTTATCTTTTGATTTCACAAGCATGAAATAAGCTCCTGTCGCCTTATTATATCCGCCGTATTTTTCAATATTAGATAATCTTTCATCATTCCCTTTAATTGAAATCTGCCCTTTACCTTTTTTCATAATCTGCTGATCAAACAAACCACCTTTTACCTCATAAGCTTTTCTTGTTACCAAAATATCATTTTTTGATAACTGTTTCTTAACGGTAATAATAGTCCCCTGGCCGCCTGATTTCCAGGCAACTTCTCCATTTCTCTCAACATCATATTTTCCTGTAAACATTTTTTCTAAACTATATGTTCGTCCTGGATTGTTTTTTACAAACCATGCTGCATTTTTCGTAAATTTTACATAATAAGTATTTCCTACAACAATATTCAAATAGGCATCTTTAGCATGATGTAAATCATTCATTTCACGAACTTTGATAAAAGCAGGATCCTTTTGATATGCTTGTCTAAACTGTGAAACTGTTTTTGCCTTTGCATATACGATCTCTGTTTCCGGTAATGCCTGCTGCAAAATTTCTGCGACAGCTTTTGTTCCCTGTCTTGTCTCTACAATCTGTCTTTCAATAAATCCTGCCAACTCATTTGCCGAGAATTCTTCTTTACGAGTCAATCGATTATATTTTTCTTTTGAAATAAATTTTCCATCTAACAATACTTTCCAAAATGAACTTCTAGCCTCTCTAATTTCTTTTGCAATCGGATAAATATCAGATTTGTTTGCATTATACACTTTTTTTACAAGTACGCGATTATTTAAACTATCGTCCATAGTTTTTGATTGTGGATAAATATGGTCAATATCATATTTCGTATTGTCCCATAAATCTTCTATCGGAATTACTTCTCCCGAATACATACAACGACCTTTTTGCGTATAATACAAATATAACTTATCACTTCTTAGCTGATGATCTTCATATTTACCTAATTCCGCAATCCAATCTCTTTCTTCATTTTTGCAAGCCTTATATAAATCCTGAAGTTGTTTTTTTCTCGACTCTGTACGCTTACTTTCTTGTTGCTCTCTAGCCATTTCCACAAACACTCTTTGCGGCTTGCCACCCATTATTTTTTCAATCTCCTTTACCACTTTGAGAGTCTGCCAAATCTGGCGTTTTACTGCCGGCGATACATATAATTCTTCCACTGTTGTATAAGATAATTTCGTCTCTTTGTTCTCACAATTAAACTCTTCAATCGCTTTTGCAAAATAATAGTTTCCGCTTAAAAGCTGCATCAAATTATCATTTGTTTCCCAAAGCGCTGTAATCAGATTCCATATCTCGCCCGTCTCTGGTGCCGGAGCAACAATTTCTTCTAAAAATTTCTTAGATAATCTTCCCCAGCCTTTATATGACATGCCACAAATATTCTTTTTCTGATTATCTGTTAGTTGAGGAAACTTCTTAGCAATTCGCTTCTTCAGAAGTTTTTTATCATCGCCAAATAGGACAATGTCTAAAATAATTCCTTCCTTTTCTTTCTGGCTAAGCTCGATTCCAGTTAACTTTTCTTTAAAATCATGATATGCAGTCAATGATGCTTTAAAGTCTCCGTCTATGCCAGAAATCTCAACATCTTTTCCTGTTATACCTTCTCTAATCAAATAATTCTTCAACTTTTTCTGTGTCACTTTTCGATATCGTTGAAATACCTCCTCATATATCTTTTGCTTTAATGTGACAGAAATCTTTTCTCCATTGAGTCTAAGATTATTCAATTCATTCAAAACCATAAACTTACTATATAATAAGGAATCCTTGGGAAGAACATCTTCTCTGCATAAATATGTACACTTATTTGTCATGCGACGTATAAATTTCTCTGCACTTTCTTCTATATCAATCACTTCTGCAAAATTCCATGGATAAACTTTTTCATCATTTCTTCTGACTGCCCACGAAAACTTATTATATTCAGCATTACTATTCTTATTCAACGGTCCTACATAATAAGGAATACGAAAAACAAACAATTGTTTAATCTTCTCTCCGTTTTCTTTCAAGAATGGAATCCTGTCCGCTAGATTTTCTATGATTTTTTCTAATTCATACTGATGAATCTGATATGGAATCACCCCATTATCCTTATTTACTTGCTTCGGAAGAAAAGTTCCTTTTTCTAGTTCTTCCTCTAAATAAGTTGCTTCTTCAGCTCCTGCATTTTTCAATTCTGCCACAACACTCTTCTTAAGGAAATCATAAAACTCATCTCTATTACATTGCTTACTTTGTAAATCAACTTTTTTCCCATTTTTCTTTGTCATACCGATATACGCACAATAATTGCATAATTTATCATCTGTATCCACAAAAATTTTATGATATTCTTCTTTTGATAAATATTTTTTCACAATTCTCTTCAAATCAGCAAGATCTTTTTTATGCTTTTCGTAAACCTTTACCTTAGCCTCTGAAATCGACTGACTATCTTTTAATATATCTACTAACACAGCCCAATCATAGACTGCTTTTGCAGATTCAATAATGTAATATTGCTCGCCTAATTCTGCCTCCACACCACTGATATAATCATCATATCCACTATCTGAAAATGATATTGCCGGTCTCTCACATTCTTCCAAATCGTCATTACCGAAAATATCTCTTAATTTTACTTTTCCACCGACAATTAAATTCAAAATTCCCTTTTCGCAAGAATTCTTTGCTCCAAGTGTTTTACACAATTTTATTTTTTTAGAACTTTTTGTACTATTTCTGTCTTTTAAAATTTCTTCTACAAGCGCACATTCTTCTTCACCTATAGATAAATCAAACTCTAACTCTTCCGCTTTAATATTTTCAATTAATTGTAAAAATGTAGCTTTAAACTCTTTAATTTCATTAATATTTCCCGAAAGTAAGAAATGTCCTCTATGCTTCATCATATGATGGAATGCCAAGTAAATCAGACGTATATCCGGCGTTGTTTCCGTCTCCATAAGCATTTTACGTAAATGGTAAATAGTTGGAAATTGTTTATGATAATCTTTGTCTGTAAAATCTTCATCAACAAACAAGGCATACGGAAGCTCTGGACACTTACCTTCTAAGTCTCTTTTATCTTCCGGATAATACTTACTCTCTTTCATTCTCAAATAAAAACCCGGATCAATTTGAGAAATTTCTTCCGCAAACACTTCCTGTAATACTTGCACTCTCCAATTCCGTCTATCCAGTCTTCTTCTTGCCGTACGAAAACCTCTTCTTTCCTCTGCTGTATTTGCACTTTCAAATAATCGCGTTCCCCAAAGTGACTTTCCGTGCTTCCTCAACACTTCATACTTATCATTTGTTACCGCCCAACCAAGAGAACCCGTTCCCATATCCAATCCTAAAAAATAATTTTGTTTCATAAATTTTTTCTCTCCATTTTACTTTTTAAATTGACATGTTGTAAATTTTGAATTATACTTTCATTAGATTTAGTACCATACTAGATTTACATCATAAGTTCAAATAAAAATTTATTCAATTCGTCGTATGTACGACCCACATTGTGTGGAAAAGCCTGTTTATACAGGCTTTTATTATATTTCAAATTTTTTCCAACTATTTTCTGACCGTACTTGTCGATTGTACGACTGGTAATTTCATATCCCGTGCGGAGGATGACGTTTTTCTCCTCATTGGCTTCCGTCCTGTATACGCCATGATAGACGCATAACCGTTTGGAAGCCTGCAGGGGACAATGCCGTTGAATTTGAGCATTTCTATGTTCTCAGAAAGTATTGGGAACGCAGGGAAACACCGATGTCATCCATACGCTAACGCAAGGTTTCTTCGGAAGGGATGTTTCCCCATGGTCAGCAAGATGTCGCCATTTTTGTTCTGGTGCTTTGAACGTTTCTTTGTGACATCTATACGGTTGCAGCGTTTTACAAAATCGCTCTTGCCCAGAATGGTCCCCGCAACTGCCAGATCTAAAGCCGGGATGATACGTTCATTGATAAATTCAATCTTGATATTTTTCATTGGTGTCTACCCCTCGTATTCTGGTTTTACTGTTTCTATTATACCAGAAAATGCTAAAAAGATGGGAAAATAAAGTCATTTCCCTTTTTCGTATATATAGTCAAAACTAACCGCAATATTCGACACAAAATTATATTATTCGACAAGCAGCCTAATATTAAGTTCACTTACAATACCGTAGTGTTTCCATGCCATTCATTTTCATAATGTACTGCTCTGTTCTCTTTCTTCCAGTCTTTATATTCAATTTTTAATTCATCATATTTCCAGACCTCATCCAAAATCCGGCAGATTACCGGCTCTTTTGAAAGATCCTTCCGAAATCCTACCGATATATAACAGTGATATGCAGATTCATTATTTTGAAACACGCCCAACGTCACTTTTTCTACTTTCAGTATTTCAAATGCATATTTTAATGCCAGGGACAACATACCTTTTCCATATCCCTTCCCCCGTTTGGTATCATCCACGATGATAAACCCAAACTGCAGAATTGTTTTCTCCTCGTCTAAAAAACGCATAATCAAATGCCCCACAACTTTGTTATCATCCAAAGCTGTCATTTCAAAAAAATCGTCTTTATCTGCATAGGCAGCATATTTTTCATTCATATCCTCTGCACAGATTGGAAATTTACGATATTGATCTGCACTCCATCTGTAAAATGTAACTTCATCTCTTATCCAACTTACAATATACCTTGCATCACAACTTTTATAAGGTCTTAGTCTTAACATCTCTTTCTCCTAACACTCTCCATTGTCACTTTTGCATCCCACATTCATTTTTAGTATAGCGAATTCCTCTGTAAAATGCAATTTGCAGGGCAACTAAAAAACAGACGCTTCGTCTGAAACGCCTGCTCCTAGTACAACGAACACTATTCTTCTGCATATGCAGCTCCCACGCCCACTTTGGTTTTCTGTACCTTCTTCTCTTCCCCGGGAACCAGCCAGGTTACTATCTTTACCATCAGCCAGATAAATGGCAGCCAAAGAATCGTATTTGCCATATTAAAGGATGTATGTGCATTGGCAATCTGCCGGGAGATTACATCGATTTCTGCCCCTTTCGGAGAGATATACTCCACGAATCTTACAAACCACGGTATGATCCAGAGAAATACAAAACTTCCCGCGATATTGAATACACTGTGGGCGACTGCCGTCCGTTTTGCATTGGTGGACTGTCCGATACTGGCGAGCAGTGCGGTAATCGTTGTTCCGATGTTATCACCCAACAGAATCGGAATCGCGCCTGCAAGACCGATTACACTGGATACCCCATCCGGTCCTGCCTGAGATGCCAGATTCTGCAACACTGCAATCGTAGCACTACTGCTCTGTACCACCACGGTCATCAGCGAACCACCCAATACGCCCAACACCGGCACATCAGAAACCCTGGAGATCATCTCTACAAAAATTGGACTGGATGCCAACGGCTTCATCACATCTCCCATCGTCTCAATTCCAACGAACAAGATACCAAACCCTAAAATCACCTGTCCAATCTCTTTCGCCTTTTCTTTCTTCCCACAGAAATAGATCGCAAATCCAACAAATACAATCGCCCATACATAGTCACTGAGCTTAAAAGCCAGCAACTGAGCTGTCATGGTAGTTCCGATATTAGCGCCCATAATAACAGAAATTGCCTGCGGCAAGGTCATCAGACCGGCGCTTACGAAACCGATTACCATAACTGTGGTCGCACTGCTGCTTTGAAGCACCGCTGTTGTCAATGCACCTGCCAGAACTCCCATCAAAGGATTACTGGTCAGGAAAGACAGAATACTCTTCATCCGCTCGCCCGCCGCCTTTTGCAGATTGTCACTCATCATATTCATACCAAACAGGAACAACGCCAGTCCACCCAGTAATCCAAATATTGTTTCCATATTATATGCTCTCCTTTTTCCGCGTCAGCATCTTTCACGCTGCCAGGCAGCTTTCCCTGTACTGCTCATGCTGCCGCCTTATGCCTTGGTTTACATGCTGTATTATAAAGGTTCAGAAAACGGTCATCTATCAAGGTTCTTTCAAATCTATGTTAAATCTATGTTAAACCATCAAAAACTTTTAGAGACATTAGATAAACTTTATAAAGTCCGGATAAAACATACTTCCATTCGACAGAAAGCTTTTTTTACCAATTGTATTTCTAAAAAATTTGTCGTATAATAGGAACGATTTCTACTTAGTTAAATGTATGCTGAAGTTTTGGCAGTCATGTATCTTTTCGCAGAAGAATTCATCTGCCTGTCAAACTTATCATACACATAAATTGACGACTGGGAACGTTTAGTCACTATAAGGAGTTTTTTTATGAATACATATACACTTGGTATCGATATTGGCTCTACCACTGTAAAAATTGCACTTCTGGATGAACAGCAGAATCTTCTGTTTTCTGATTATGAGCGGCATTTTGCCAATATTCAGGAAACCTTAGAATCTCTGCTTTCCAAAGTACACGATCAACTGGGGGAGATTATCTTAAGCCCGGTCATCACGGGTTCCGGCGGCCTGACGCTTGCCAAACATCTGGGAATTCCCTTTGTTCAGGAAGTAATCGCCGTATCCACTTCACTGAAATCTTACGAATCAAAAACCGATGTCGCCATCGAACTGGGCGGCGAAGATGCCAAAATCATCTATTTTGAAGGCGGCAATGTGGAACAGCGTATGAACGGAATCTGTGCCGGCGGCACCGGCTCTTTCATTGACCAGATGGCTTCCCTTCTTCAGACCGATGCAAGCGGATTGAACGAATATGCCAAAAATTACAAATCCATTTACCCGATTGCCGCACGATGCGGTGTATTTGCAAAGACAGATATCCAGCCCCTGATCAATGACGGTGCAACAAAAGAAGATCTGGCAGTCTCCATCTTTCAGGCTGTTGTAAACCAGACCATCTCAGGACTTGCCTGTGGAAAACCGATTCGGGGACATGTGGCATTCCTTGGAGGACCGCTGCATTTCCTTTCCGAATTAAAGCAGTGCTTTATCCGCACCTTGAAACTGGATGAAGAACATACCATCGCGCCGGAACACTCCCATCTGTTTGCCGCCATCGGCAGTGCATTAAACGCAGATGAGAAGGTGCAGTTATCTCTGGAACGTCTGATTGAACAGCTTCATAACAAAGTAAAACTGGATTTTGAAGTAGAACGTATGGAGCCGCTTTTTGCTTCTCAGGAAGAATATGATGCGTTCAGTAGCCGTCAGAGTCAGAACAATGTGGCAACGGGTGATTTGTCCTCCTACGAGGGTAACTGTTATCTGGGTATTGATGCCGGATCCACTACCACAAAGGCTGCACTCGTCGGAGAAGATGGTTCTCTCTTATACAGCTTCTATCGTAATAATGAAGGAAATCCATTGGCTACTTCTATCCGTGCCATTCAGGAAATCTATGAACAAATGCCCTCATCGGCTCATATTGCCTATTCCTGTTCTACCGGATACGGCGAGGCTCTGATCAAAGCGGCACTGATGTTGGATGAAGGCGAGGTGGAAACTGTATCTCACTATTATGCCGCCGCTTTCTTCGACCCGAACGTAGACTGTATTCTGGACATCGGCGGTCAGGATATGAAGTGCATCAAAATCAAGAATCATACGGTAGACAGCGTACAATTAAACGAAGCCTGTTCCTCTGGCTGCGGTTCTTTCATTGAGAACTTCGCACAGTCTTTGAATTACAGTGTTCAGGATTTTGCGAAAGAAGCATTGTTCGCACAACATCCGATCGATCTGGGAACCCGCTGTACCGTATTTATGAATTCCAAGGTAAAACAGGCACAGAAGGAAGGAGCTTCCGTCGCAGATATCTCCGCCGGACTTGCATACTCGGTCATCAAGAATGCCCTTTACAAGGTCATCAAAGTTTCCGATGCCTCGGAACTTGGAACACACATCGTCGTACAGGGCGGAACCTTCTACAATGATGCGGTTCTCCGCAGCTTTGAGCGCATCGCAGACTGTGAGGCGATCCGTCCGGATATCGCCGGTATCATGGGTGCCTTCGGCGCTGCCCTGATTGCCCGTGAGCGTTACAGTGAAGACAAAGAAACTACGATGCTTCCGATCGAAAAGATCAACACCTTGCAGTATTCCACCACAATGGCAAATTGTAAGGGCTGCACCAACAGCTGCCGCCTGACCATCAACCGCTTTTCCGGGGGACGTCAGTATATCAGCGGAAACCGCTGCGAACGTGGAATCGGAAAAGAAAAGAACAAAGACCAGATTCCGAACCTGTTCGATTACAAATATAAAAAGTTATTCGGCTACACACCGCTTCCGGAAGATGAAGCCATTCGCGGAAAAGTGGGAATTCCCAGAGTATTGAATATGTTTGAGAACTATCCGTTCTGGTTCACCTTCTTTACGAAGCTGAAATATCAGGTAGTCCTCTCCCCGACTTCCAACCGGAAGATTTACGAACTGGGCATCGAATCCATTCCCAGCGAATCCGAATGCTACCCTGCCAAACTTGCCCACGGTCACGTAACCTGGCTGTTGAAACAAGGGGTAAAGTACATCTTCTATCCCTGTATTCCCTATGAGCGCACAGAGTTTAAGGAAGCTGTCAATCATTTTAACTGCCCAATCGTTACCTCCTATGCGGAGAATATCAAAAACAACGTGGATGAGTTAAATGATCCGTCCATCACATTCCGTAATCCCTTCCTGGCATTTACCAGTGAAGAGATTCTGGCTGACGGTCTGGTAAAAGAATTCTCTCAGATTTCGGAAAGAGAAGTGCGCCTGGCTGTACATGCCGGCTGGATGGAACTGGAACATATGAGAAAGGATATCCAGAAGAAGGGCGAGGAAACCCTTGCCTGGATGAAGAAAAACCATAAACGCGGAATCGTCCTTGCCGGACGTCCTTATCACATTGATCCGGAAATTCATCATGGAATCCCGGAGATGATCAATTCCTATGGAATCGCCGTGCTGACAGAAGATTCTGTCTCCCACCTGACTCCTTTGGAACGCCCGCTCCGTGTCAATGACCAGTGGATGTACCATACCCGTCTGTATGCGGCTGCCAACTATGTCAAACTCCGGGATGATCTGGATCTGATTCAGCTCAACTCCTTCGGATGCGGTCTGGATGCGGTCACCACAGATCAGGTATATGAGATTCTGACCCAGAGCAACAAGATTTATACCTGCTTAAAAATTGATGAGGTCAACAACTTAGGCGCGGCCCGGATTCGTGTCCGTTCGCTTCTGGCGGCCCTGCGCGCCCGGGATAAGGCAAAAGAACCACGCAGAATCGTACCTGCTTCCATCCGGAAAGTACCATTTACCAAGGAGATGCGGAAAGACTATACGATTCTCTGCCCGCAGATGTCACCGATTCACTTTTCCATCCTGGAAGCGGCATTTAACGCCAGCGGTTATCATCTGGAAGTTCTGCCCAACGACAACAAAGAAGCGGTGGATGTGGGACTGAAATATGTCAATAACGACGCCTGTTATCCGTCTCTGATGGTAGTCGGCCAGATTATGCAGGCACTTTTGTCCGGCAAATATGCTTTAAACAAAGTGGCAATCATCATGTCACAGACCGGGGGCGGCTGCCGTGCTTCCAATTACATCGGTTTCATCCGCCGTGCGCTGGAGAAAGCTGATCTGTCACACATACCGGTCATCTCCATCAACTTAAGCGGTCTGGAGAGCAACCCCGGCTTTAAGATTACGCCGAAGCTGGCTCTGCGCCTGTCTTATGCCGCTGTTTTCGGAGATATCCTTATGAAATGTCTCTACCGTATGCGCCCTTATGAAGTGAAGAAAGGTTCTGCCAATCGGCTTCACCGTAAATGGGAGAAAATCTGTATTGACTTTGTAAGCGGTAAGCATGTAAGCCATACCAGATTCCAGCAGATCTGCCGGACCATTATCCGGGATTTCGACCGTCTGCCGATTACCGATGAACAAAAACCACGTGTGGGAATCGTAGGTGAGATTCTGGTGAAATTCCTACCCGCAGCTAACAACCATCTGGCGGAATTATTGGAAAAAGAAGGGGCAGAAGCTGTCTGCCCGGATCTGATTGACTTTATGTGCTACTGCTTTTATAATACAAACTTCAAGGTGGAGCACTTTGGGTTTAAAAAGTCCGGCTCCACGATAGCAAACATGGGCGTTGCATTTATCAACTGGCTCCGTGATGCTGCCACAAAGGAATTCAAAAAAAGTAAACATTTTACTCCGCCTGCTAAGATTGATGATCTGGCAAAGATGGCATCACCGATCGTATCTGTGGGTAACCAGACTGGTGAAGGCTGGTTCCTGACAGGAGAGATGATGGAACTGATTCACAGCGGTGTTCTGAACATCGTATGTACCCAGCCATTTGGCTGTCTGCCGAACCATATTGTAGGAAAGGGTGTCATCAAAGCAATCCGCAAAGAATACCCGCACGCAAATATCGTGGCAATTGACTACGATCCCGGTGCTTCCGAAGTAAACCAATTGAACCGCATCAAACTGATGCTTTCCACAGCAAATAAAAATCTGCTAAGCAATTAGTGCACAGCTCCTTTTTCATACAAAAAGTCCGGTTCCCTTATCTTATGCGGGAACCGGGCTCTTTTACCCCAAAATTATTTATAATTTTTTTGAGATATCATGCTCTAACTTCCTGATTAAAAGATGAACCACTCGAACAAGATATACACTCAAGATAAAAAGCGCCAATTGACAAGACAACATATAAAGCAGCAACTATCATACTAATATTTGTAGAAATGTCTACATTTGCAGTCATGTGTATTATATTACTCTTGTTCATCATACTTAAATCGCATTAATTGCACATCCAGTTACTAATTCCTCACTTGCACCCAGGCGAAAACTAATAGTCCCCTTTGTAAAACCACTTAAAGCGGTACCTTTATATCCAAGACTATAATAATAGTCACTTGGACCACTCCGGGAATAATTTTTCCCTACACTCGGGGCATATATTTGATTTCCATAACCAGAATCAGCACCTTTATATCCTACATGAGTGCCTGTTTCAGAAAACGCATCACCATAAACATGATATCTTAAGTACAATGCTTCGCACCAGTAATTACCATTATTTTGCACAACACCGCCACTTACCTTTGTTAACATTACATAGTTCCAAGGATCTCCATTAAAAGATTTCGTGTTATAGGTAATACGATTGTAGATAATTACTCCCTTCATTTGACCCTGAGTAGTGTTTTCAAGTGAATAAAGGCTGACCTGAGTAGCCTCAAAAGTATTTTCGGCTACTTTTTTTAAGTTATAAAGTTTTTTAACATCTGCATCTTTACTTTCATAATCCGCTTCATCCGCAGTACCTTCAAACAGAGCCTGCGCAATACCATTCTTGTCATTTGTCCCAACTGAATAAGTACCATTTTTATACTCCTCAATAAGCTCGTAGACATCCGCTGGTATATCCCCATCTCTATATGGCATTTCACTTGAAATTTGAGTAGCATACACATTCAATGGTGCAACTAAAAATATGACTAATGTCAGGAAACAAGACAAAATTTTTTGTTTTCTCGTATTATTTGTGCTCATTTTCTTTTAAGTTCGGCAATAAAAGTTACTATAACTACAGTAAATATAATCGTACATTGCGCCGGACAATACAGCAAGAAATGATTTAATAACTTAAAATTAATCTCTGGAATAAACGATATAGCAAAAACAATAGTAACCAATAGTATTCCCCAAATACTTCCTGTATGAATACCGGAATTTTCTTTCACACGCCTAAAGGATCTTTTGCATAGTAATATTACATACAATGCAATAATAAAATTTGATATTATTTCAAATGGCACTTCTTTTTCATAAACAGGAACGTATTGATACTTTATGGAAATTACTCTTTCCAATAAGGTATATGAAAGCAAGAGTATGAGTGGCATTAAAAAATCAACAAACCATCCAATAATCCTTTTCATAGAAAATCCTCCCTCGTATTTATTTGTTGATACCTCTATTCATATATAACCATTGGACTCCCCTCCTTCTCCGCTATACATCTTTCGATAACAAATAGTGTCTAGAATTATACAAACCGAATTTTCATTATAATTCAATATATGAATCTAATTATTTCGAATTCTCTTTATTATATTAACAATTATACATATATTCTAAAAATTGTTCAAGTAGAATCAATCGCATTTTTCGACATGCAATTGTATCGTTCGACAAAAAGCAACAATATATACCACTCATTTCAAGTCAACGCATTTTAAAAGGTATACAAAACCAATCAGGGCGTGTAAGAATATCTTCAAACTCTGTTCCTTACCAACAGCACCTAGTCAAGACCACCGGCTTAGCGAGTGGCTTGCTCTGCCTCTATAAGGCGCTATTACCTGCTTGCGCCCGGAAGGCGCACTGAAGTTCTGCCAACTGCACCACATTCACAGCTCCTTTAATATAAAAAAATGCCTTCGGCATCTCAGCTCCCCTGCCCCTCAATCTTGAGGGGTAATAAGGGCTTGCTTTATGACCCGCTTTGTTTCATAATAATCTCATGCTTCTATATTGACCTCTTTTAACCACCGTCTGTTTCATCATGCCCGCTTCCAGCGGGCATTTTTAACTTCAAGGGTTCTCCGAAAGGAGAACTTTCCTTTAATAAAAAAAGAGGCTTCGCCCTAACGATTTTTGATCGTTAAAGCGACAGCCCCTTCTATTTGCACTTAGCCATTATTTTTCAGATAAAACACTGCCAGCTGTGTCCGGTCCCGAAGCTGAAGCTTCTCCAGAACTGTACTGATATAATTACGCACTGTTCCTTCGCTTAAATATAGTTTTTCGGCAATTTCACGGTTGCTCAAGCCCTCTGCGACAAGTGCTGTTACTTCCCATTCGCGTTCGCTCAATCCCAGGGATTCATAATCTGGCGCCCTTTTCTTACTCAGCAGATTCGGAAGCTTCGATACGATCTGGCCGCCAAATACACTTTGACCTGATTTTACTGCCTTGAGTGCCAGGGCGATGCTGGCGAAGTCCTGCTTCAGAAGGTAACCCTTTGCACCCATTTTTAATGCTTTGACAATATATTCGTCATCCGAAAAAGTAGTAAGAAACAAGATCAGGGCTTCCGGCTCCCGTTCCAAAATCTTTTCTGCAGCCTCCAGGCCTGTCATTCCTTCCATCCGGATATCCATCAACAGGATATCCGGTTGATATTTCTGATATAATTCAATTGCTTCCTGACCGGAATACCCGGTGGCTGCAATCTCAATCTCCGGTTCAGCTCCCAGAATAATTTTAAGGGACGATGCTACCAGCTGATCATCATCTACAATCACAATCTTCATTTTACTTAATCCTTTCTCGATCGCGTGTCTTAGAATTGCCTAACCTTTTACTTTCCCGGAATTGAGATAAAAATCCGAAACCCCTGGTCCATACGAAGACTCATAGTTCCATTTAAGCTTTCCACACGCTCTTTCATATTTTCCAACCCCATCCCACGATCACCCGTCTGCTCTTCATAACAGTTTCCATTATCCTGAAAAAGCAACTGATAATAATCCTGAAACTCCTGAATTACCACACGAATCGCTGTGGCATTACTGTGTTTCACCACATTAGAAAGCGCTTCTTTGATTACAGTCAGGAAACAGAACTTTGTCTCCCGCGGTATTTCGGAGTGAATCTCGTATTCATAATGAATCTCGTAAGTTTCATATCCATCCAACATTTTGGCCACTGCGGATTCCAGATTCACGGAATCATCATGGAGATCATGTACACTTTCCCGTATACTGTCCATCGCCTGATTCAATGTCAGGGAAAGGATACCAAGCTGCTCTTTCACCGCCGGTTCTTTCGAGATCGTAGTCAGCGCCGCCGTCTGCAGAATAGAGCGCGACAGCATATGCCCTACATTATCATGAATCTCTCTGGCAATCCGGTTTCTTTCCCGCAAAGTAGCAAGCCGAATCTCATATTCCTGCTTTTCTGCCAGATCTTTATTCCTCTCTTTCAGCCAAAGCTCCATCTCACGGCTAGTATCCCGTTGTTCCAAAAATGCCTGCTTTAACTGTAGATACTCTCTCGTCCTCCATCCCAGGAAAATAGCTGTACCAATCCACACAACAAGAAAAGCAATCCAGGTGCGAACCTTACCTTCTCCTGATTCTGCACCTGATACCTCCTCGATTCCATGTAAAACGCCTGCTTCATATATTGCAATTCCTGCCGCTACACCTGTACCCAAGACCATTCCCCAGGTTTTCTGATAAACCATATCATAAAACAGCATCGGCAATATCAAAAGAAACTGCGGAACCAGTATCATAATCACAAGGCAGACACCATATCCAACGTATATCCAATATTTATTTTCTGAATATTCAAACAGGCTGGTCAAGATAATTCCCGTGAAAATTGCCAGAAGTTCCCACACTCTCATACCCAATAGAAATCCTGCCATCAAGCCACCTGCCAACAGCAGTGTTTTATCCTGTATTCTCTCCACACATCCTCCTTCAGAGTCTTTGAATATGATGATACCAGGATCAAAAGGTTATGCTTTTTTATGCTTGCATGAAAAAGCATAACTTTGGGACCCGTAAAACATGAGAAAGTAGCCCGAATAGGGCGGATTTCGAATG
>OLGD01000866.1_pt1 | contig 53609 bp, 40 predicted proteins | sample 1605311 | NCBI WGS metagenome assembly OLGD01 (sample SAMEA3888917, study PRJEB22519) | human gut metagenome | biome: human gut; feature: human-associated habitat; material: faeces | place: Denmark | collected 2010
CATTGCGATCCATCCGGTGTGAGAGCCTTGCCGGAATCCGGGATCTGAAATAAGGCATTTTACCCTTGATCATCATATACGGCATTTTATGGTACCCCTCAAATCCGCGATTGTGACCCATTTGTGCCCCAAATGTGCCCCAATCATCTGCCGGACGGGATAGAAAACGCGCTTAAAACTCAAGAGTTTGAGGAGGGCAAAAAAAATGGCAACCCCGCCAGGATTCGAACCTAGACTAACTGGACCAAAACCAGTTGTGCTACCATTACACCACGGGGTTGCAGGTTGCTTCCGGAGCCTCCGGTTGCAATGCCGTCATTAAAAATAACCCCGTTACGAGGAAATTTCCATTCCGGAACCCATTTTTTTACTGATTTTCACCGGGTTCCACAGCCGGTTCACTCCCGCCCGGACCGGATCGCATGCGAATATTCTTCGGCCGGCACCCGCTGCGGCTCCACCCGGCTCCGCTGCTTCAGCTCCGCAAAACTCTCTCCCTCCCGGTGGCGGAGGTAACCCAGTTCGTAAAGCAGTTCATCCGACCGCCCGTTCAACAGCAGGCGGATGTCCCCCTCGAAGCTCGGATTGATCTCACGCAGCAACGGCGCCAGACTGGTGGTGCAGTTCTCCGTGATGCTGTTGTAGAACTCCGGCTCCCGCTCCAGCTTGACCGCGCGGTTCAACAGCGAATCGAGCATCGTCCGCGCCTGCTTCGGCGTCGCGTTGGTGCGGTAGAGGTACAACTCCTCCCCGCGGAAGTCGGTCCGGAGCCGGAAGAGGTCCTCCTCCAGCGCAAGCACCATCAGAATTTCGTATTGTTTGTACAGCCCCGGCAGAAAACCCTGCTCCTGCCCCTCCGGCAGCCGCGTCTCCATTGAAACCGCCAGACGGCGCCCGTCCCGGAAGCCGAAGGAGAGCATCGTGTGCGCCACCGCCTCCAGCCCGTCCCAGTGAGAGACCGCAAGATCCACGTTTTCAACCTGATCAAGATCGTATTCGCCGCTGATGTAGACGCTGTCGAAATCCTCCTCGGCACGGTAGCGGAAGTTGCGGATGTTCCCGATCTTCGCCCGCGCTCCGTCAAGCTCCACATGCGGAGCTCTCGCCCACGGCCGCTGCCATTTGACCCCGGCGAAGGCGCGTTCCGGTGTCCGCAGCGCGAAAAAGAAAATGGTCGCAAGCTCCAGCGCCGCCATCACTGCGAGAAGCGTTCCGCGGAACCAGCCCCCCGCCGCCAGCCCCAGCAGCAGCAGAAAGAAGAGCAGCGAAGCAGTGAACTCCCACCCCTCCGGCCAAGGAAAGGTGTAGTATGCCGCCCCCCAACACCAGACGGCGGCGAGGATTCCCGCCGTTACGCAGAGTGGACGCAGGAGATGGCGATGGAGGAGCTTGAGAAGTGGTTCAATTCGCATGTTCCGCCGCTCCCTCCCCGAGCTCTTCGGGCAGTTCCGGCGTGGCAACCTGGATGTCCGGATACTGGCGGAGGTGTTCGAGCAGAATCCGGCGGATCTCCCGGATTGCCAGCGGATTCTGCTGGGCGCTGTGGTCCGATTTGACCACCAGTTCGCTCACCGCGCCATCCAGATGGCTGCTCGAGTAGGGCACGATACCGTCACTGCCGCCGGGGATGCCGGCCTCCTTCCGGTTGCCGATCACCGAGTGATACGGCACGCCCGGACGGAACGGAATCGTTTCAAGCAGTTGAAGCGTCCGGTTGTTCGGATCGAGATTGTCGATGCCGGTCTGAATTTTCGAATTGTCCGGCTGCAGCCAGCCGTGGCGCATCAGGTTGCCGATGACCCCTTCGCCCCGCTGGACCAGCGACTGCGGCAGTTCGACCAGCGAGGCACCGATCCGGCCGATGGCGCTGTTCGCCATCTCCGAACCCCGGTGCGGAACCGCGATGAACACCACCCGCTGCACGAAAGGGAGCGCCTTGAAATCCATCATCCGGGTGACGAAGTCGCGCTGTTCCGCCGTGAGCGACGCGAGCATCTCCCGGTAGTTGTCGCCGAGCAACGGTTCGACCAGCCGGTTCTCCGCGTTCATGATCAGCGTCTTGGAGAGAAGTCCGCCCATCGAGTGGCCAATCAGCACCATCCGGTTGAACATCTTCACCGGCCGCCCGGTCGCCTGGAGCCGGTCCGCCTCCGCCTGCAGATCTTCCCGCAGAAGCTGTGCCGAGTAGAGCACCGGGTTGCCGCTGGAGTAGGAGAAGCCCCAGAACTGATAGTGTTTTCGCAGATCCGGGTCGTTCTGCAACGTGTTGATCATCTGCATCCAGGTGCGCGCATTCGACATCAGCCCGTGAACCAGCACCACCGGAATCCGGTCGTCGCTGTAGGGCTCGAACATGTAAAGCCCCTGCATCCGCACCGTCTTGTCCGGATTGAGCATGTACTCCAGATAGCCGAACGGAAGCGGATCGTGCGCCATGTAGGCCAGCGGCGTGGAGAAATCCTGCTCCAGCGGAATCCGGTTCCGCCCGAGCTGCACCTCATCGCAGTTGCGGCTGTCGAAGAAGACGAGCTGCCCCGTGACCTCCCGGCGGTTCTCCTCCCCCGGCTTGAACTGCAGAACCAGCGTCGCCGGCAACGTCTGGTTGTCGGTGAACCGCACCTCGTCCAGGTGGGGTTTCACCCGGCAGATCAGCGGCGCACCGAGGCCGAAGCGGCGGCTGACGTGGGTGAGGTTCTCCGGCCGGTAGTCGGCGCAGAGCAGAAAATCCGAATAGCTTTCCGGCGAAAGCGGCAGCCGGAATTCCGGGGCCTGAAAGGTCACCCGCTGCCCCCCCGCCGCCGTCAGCCGGTATCCCTTGTGGTGCAGCAAATTCCGCTGGCGAAGGAAGAGGAACACCTCCCCCGTCGCCGCGTTGTAGATCCGCATGACCCCCACCCGCTCTTCGCTGTAGGGCTGTTCGCCCGGCCGGTCGAGCAGTTGCAGATAGGTGTGGCTGTAGAGCGCCGCCGCGAGATGGTAGCCGACGGCCCGGTCTGGATCCGACGCGAAGCGCAACCCGAGGTTGAGCGCGACATCGGCCATCGCGGCGAGGTGTTCCGGCCGGGGTTCGTTCCGGAACAGTTTCTGCAGGTGCTGAAGCAACCCCTCCGGATTTTCCTCGTACTGCTCAGAAAGCAGCAGATTGGCCAGCAAATTGGCGGTATTCTGGTTCAAACCGTTCCCGGTGGAGACACTGCCGTAGCCGAGCCGGTCCCGGCTGCCGACGCGGGTGACGGAGATTTCGTGGCTGCAGCCGGCAGAAAACAGCAGTATGGCCGCGGCGATCAGCAGGAGGTATCCGGCGGCGGGTTTCATTGTCCTGCCTCCTTCGCCGGCTGACGGACGCGGGTGTTGCCGAGGCAGTTGTAGATCTGCGGCACCAGATATTTGATCATCGACGACGCCGGGAGCGCGAGAATCATGCCGGGAATTCCGGCGAAAATCGCGCCGAGCAACACCACGATGATCGTCTCCAGCGTGGTCAATCCGAGCGATTCCCCAATCACCGCTGGATACAGAATGAACTGTTCGATGATGCCGTTGTAAACCAGATAGAGAGCGATGATTCCGGCCAGCTGCGCGCCGGAGACGTCGCCGCCGCCCACCGCCAGCGTCACCAGCACCGTCAGCGTCGCCGAGAGAATCGGGCCGATGTAGGGCAGCAGAATGCCGCACCCCGCCAGCAGGCCGAGCACCGGGAAGTAGGGAACTCCCAGCAGGTAGAATCCAGTGGTGTAAACGGTCGCATCCACCGTCATCAGCGTGAGATAGCCACGCACCGAGATGCGGAGCCGGCCGATGACGCCGCTGATGATGCGCTGCGCCTCCGCCACCGTCTCCTCGCTGGCGCCGGGCAGCCAGCTGCCGTTGAAGACGGTGCGGACAAGGTATTCGCTCTGGCGTCGGTCACTGCCGCCGTCGCCGCAGAACTCCGCCAGTTTCGACAGGAAGAGCAGAAAGAAGAAGACCGTCATGAGCAGGTCGACCAGAATCGCCACGATCATGCCGAGTACGCTGGCGGTGAAGGAGACCAGCCCGCCGGTGCGCCGCAGCAGAATGCCCGCCAGCTCCCGCTGGGCCGACTCATCCTGCATGATCCGGCTGACCTGATCCAGCCCGAACTTCACCAGAGGGAGCTTTTCAAACCGCTCCCGCAAATGGTTGAGGTAGACCGACGCCTGGTCGAGCAGCCCCTGTGCGCTGGATTCGGCAAGGGAGCTTTCGATGGGCTGCGGCTTCGAGGCGGAAGGTTCCATTCCGGCTGTTTCGGTGGCGACCGCCGCCGCTTCCTCGCCGACCGGTTCCGCAGAGGGCCCGGCCGGTTCCGTCGCTTTTTTCTCCACGACGAGATTCTTCTCCGTCCAGTCGCGCACCGAACTGCTCAGGTTGTGCACGTAGTGGTTGGTCAGCGATGAGAAGAGAATGCCCAGCATCAGAATCACCAGCACGACGAGCACGCAGGTCAGGCCGACCGCCCGGTTGATGATCCGGCGGTTCTCCCGGCGCTGAAGCTCTTCGGGCGCGGGATCCCCCGCCCGGCGGCGCAGTTTTCGCGACAGGCGGTTGAGCGGCGATAAGATCCAGTCCGCCAGGCCGAAGAGGTAGTGCCCGAGGCCCCGCTTCTCCCGCAGCCGCCGCTCGAAGTACTTCTCCACCGGCAGCATCACATAGGCGGCGATGAGTCCGAAGATGACCGACCGCAGCAGTGTCGCGGTGAGAATGAATACCGCGATGACGATCAACGCAACCAGAATTCCGGCCCCGGAACGGAGAATCCGCTGCCGCCGGAGATGTTCGGCGACAATTTCATCAGTGACCCGGTCGACGGCACCAGCGGAGAAGCCGGTCCGCCGGGCAATGTCGGCGATCAGCGGCTTGCTGCGCTCCAGGGAATCGGTCGAAACCGCGAGGACCAGAAACGCCCGCAGCACCCGTTCCAGCTCTTCCCGCGGCAGCAACTGCAGCGCCGCCGCCGCGTCTTCGGCGGAGATCGGCGGCAGGTTTTTCAGCTCGGCGACCAGTCGGTCCACTTCCAGCGGCGAATGCTCGTGCATCAGCAGCTGGCGAAGCGATTCCAGATCGCCCTCGGTCAACGGTCCGTCGCTCTCCAGAATCTGCTTGAACAATGCCAGCACGGCGTGACGCACCTCCCGGGCGGAGCCGCTGTCGCCGCCGTTGCGGAACAGCGCGGTCACCACCGTGAAGGTGTGGCGCATGGAGCGTTCCATCCGCTGGGAAAGCCGGAATGATCCGGTGAATCTGGAAAAGTCGAACATCCGCCGCAATCCTCCCGGCCCCGCCCCCGCCGTGTCTCCCGTTTCGGACCGGGGGCCGTTTTATGGGTTTCTCCGCCCCGTCCGGAATGCGCCGCACTCCGGGCGGAGCCGTTTCTGCTGCTTCGTCCGCCGCGCCCGGTCAGCGGACGCGCACGTCACGGTGTCCCGGCACCACTTCGCCGACGATTCCGGCGGTGAAGCCGTTGTTGCGGGCGATGGCGAGCGCTTCGTCCGCCGCCTTCTGCGGCACGAACCAGACCATGCCGATGCCCATGTTGAAGACCCGGTAGGCCTCCACCGGATCGACGTGGCCCTTTTCCACCAGCACCTTGAAAATCGGCGGAATCGGCAGCACATCGGTGTCGAAGACCGCGGTCACATCGTTCGGCAGAATACGCGGCACATTGTCGTAGAGGCCGCCGCCGGTGATGTGGGCGATGCCGTCGAGCGGCAGGTTCTTCGCCTGCGCTTCCCGGATCGCCGGGTAGTAGCAGATGTGCGGCCGCAGCAGCGCTTCGCCGACCGTCTCGCCGAGCTCGTCCAGATAGGTGTGGACATTGTAGCTGCACTGCGAAAAGAGAATCTTCCGCGCCAGGCTGAACCCGTTGGTGTGCAGTCCGCTCGAACCGAACCCGATGGCGACGTGGCCCGGACGGATCTTCTCGCCGGTGATCAGCTTCGACTTCTCCACCACGCCGGTGATGACGCCGACCAGGTCGAAGTCGTTGCCGTACATGCCGGGCATCTCGGCGGTTTCGCCGCCGAGGATGGCGCAGTTGGCCGCCTTGCAGGCGTCGGCGATGCCGGTGAGCACCTCTTCGTAGAGCGGGCTGCGGAGCTTGCCGATGCCGATGTAATCCATGAAGTAGAGCGGTTCGGCCCCCTGCACGGCGATGTCGTCGATGCAGTGGTTGACGATGTCGTGACCGACGGTGTCATACTTCTCCATCATCATCGCGATCATCAGCTTGGTGCCGACGCCGTCGATGCTGGAGACCAGCACCGGTTCGCGGTATTTCGAAAGGTCGATCTGGAAGAGGCCGCCGAAGCCGCCGACCGGGGCGAGCATCTCCGGGCGGCGGGTCTGGGCGAACTTCCGTTTCACCTGTTCGAGAAGTTCGGTGGCCAGGTCGATGTCCACGCCCGCGGCCTTGTACAAATCGCTCTTGACGTTTGCGCTCATGTCGTTCCTCTAAACTGTAGTGATGTTGCAACCGGATTGTATCCGGTTAAATATACATGAAAAACTCCCTATTACAAGTTCCAGAAGCGCTTGGGCTCGGCGTAGGCCATGGCGACCGCGAGCTTCATCGTCTCCTCCTCCGGCATCTGGCCGTACTCGATGAGCGACCCGAGCACGTCGGCCAGCACCCGGCGGAACATCTCGAAGCGGGAGCCGTACGAGAGCAGCTTGCGCGAATCCGAAACCATTCCGGCGAAGTTCCAGTAGACGTCGACCGCGCCGATGTATTCGAGCTGGCGGCGCATGCCGGTCGGGTGGTCGCAGAGCCACCACGCCGAACCGAGCCGGACGTTTTCGCCGAACGCGCGCGCCAGCGTCGCCAGCGTCGCCTGATGGCCCTGGTCGAGGCAGTAGAGCACCACCTTGAGCTTGCTGTCGAACCGGTTGAGGAACGACACCAGCGCGGGCAGGAAGTCCTGATAGTGGTTGCTGACGTCGCCGCCGACATCCGGACCGAGCGCGTCGAAGAGCCGGGCGCGCACGTCGCGCACCGCGCCGAGGTGGAGCTGGGTCACCCAGCCCTTTTCGGCGTTGAGGGCGGCGGCTTCGGCGAGGAAGGCGCCCATATAGCAATCCATCTCCGCGGCGGTGAGCGTCTCTCCGGCGAGGGCGCGGCGGAAGATCCGGTCGGCGTCCTCAAAGAGGTAGTCGGCGCGCAGCGGCAGTTCGAGGCCGTGGTCGGTGGCGAGGCACCCCTTTTCGGCGAAGTAGTCGTGGCTCTGCCGCATGGCGTCGATCAGGTCGCTGAAGGTGGAGATCTTCCGGTTGAACCGCTTGCCCACCCGGTCGATGTACTCTCTCCAGCCGGGGGCGAAGATCTTCATCGCCTTGTCGGGGCGCCAGGTCGGGCGGATGATTTGGCGGCCGAAGGCGGCGTTGGCGCGCTCGTGATCTTCGAGCAGGTCCACCGGGTCGTCGGTCGAACTCATCGCCTCGACGTTCAGCGGACCGGTCAGCAGCGCCTGCGGCCGGAAGGCGTCGGTGGCGAGCTTCTCGTTGACCGCGTTCCAGATCTTTCTGCCGGTCTTTTCGGAGAGCCGCTCGTCGATGCCGAAGTAGCGCTTGAGGTCGAGGTGGATCCACTCATAGACCGGATTGCCGACGATTTCGGGGAACACCTTCGCCATGGCGAGGAACTTCTCCTCGGCGGAGGCTTCGCTCCCGGTGATCAGCGATTCGGGCACGCCGCGTTTGCGCAGCATCTCCCAGACGTAGTGGTCGGTGGCGGCGAAGAGCTGCCAGGCGTCGGAATAACACGCGTTGTCGGCGATTTCGCGGACGTTCGCGTGGTTGTGCGGGTCGATAACCGGAAAATCTTTGATTTCGTTGAAGATCCGTTTCCCGGTCGCGTTGCCGATGAGATAGTTGTCATCGAGAAAAGCCATGATACCTCACTCCTTGCTCTTGCTTTCTGCTATACGTTGACGGCGTCGGCGGTGGCGGCGTCGAGTTCTTGACGGTACTGTTCGAGGACCGGCCGGACCCGTTCGGAGAGGAACTCCTCGACCTGCTGCGGCGCACGGCCGATGAAGGTCGAGGGGTCGAGCAGCGAATCGAATTCGTCCCGAATGCAGGCGAAGGCCGGATCGTTGCGGAGCCGGTCGAGCAGGTCGTTGTCGGCTCCCTCCTCCTTGACCCGGCGGGCGGCCGCCATCGAATGGGTGCGGATCACCTCGTGCAGCGCCTGCCGGTCGCCGCCCTTCTTGACCGCGGCCATCAGCAGATTCTCGGTCGCCATGAAGGGCAGTTCGGACTGGATGCGGCGCGCGATCACCTTCGGCCAGAGCTGGAGGCCGTCGGTGATGTTGATGAGCAGCGAGAGGATGATGTCCGCTGCGAGGAAGGATTCCGCGAGCACGATGCGGCGGTTGGCGGAGTCGTCGAGGGTGCGTTCGAACCACTGGGTCGCCTCGGTCATCGCCGCGTTCGCCGGCAGACTCATGAGGTAGCGCGAGAGCGAACAGACCCGCTCGCTGCGCATCGGATTGCGCTTGTAGGCCATCGCGCTCGAACCGATCTGCTTCTTGCCGAAGGGTTCTTCCACCTCCTTGAGGTTGGCGAGCAGCCGGATGTCGGTCGCCATCTTCGAGGCGGACTGGGCGATGCCGGAGAGGATCGACAGCACGAAATAGTCGATTTTGCGGGTGTAGGTCTGGCCGGAGACGGCGATGACATGGTTGAATCCCATGCCGGCGGCGACGTCGCGTTCGAGCCGGCGGCATTTCTCATGGTCGCCGTCGAAGAGTTCGAGGAAGCTCGCCTGGGTGCCGGTGGTTCCCTTGACGCTGCGGAACGGGATGCGCTCGATCTCCTCTTCGACCCGCTCGAAGTCGAGCAGAAAGTCCTGGAGATAGAGACTGAACCGCTTGCCGACGGTGGTGAGCTGCGCAGGCTGGAAGTGGGTGAAGCCGAGGGTGGGCAGCGCCTTGTTGGCGTCGCAGAAGGCGGCGAGCTGGCTCATCAGCCGGAGCAGTTTGCCGCGGATGATCTTCAATCCTTCGCGCATCTGGATGAGCTCGGTGTTGTCGGTGACGAAGCAGCTGGTGGCGCCGAGGTGGATGATCGGCATCGCTTCCGGACAGAGCTCGCCGAAGACGTGAATGTGGCTCATGACGTCGTGGCGCAGTTCGCGCTCTTTGGCGGCGACCTTGTCGAAGTCGATGTCGTCGAGGTGCTGTTCCATTGCGGCGATCTGGGAGTCGGTGATGGCCAGCCCGAGCTTCTGCTCGCACTTCGCGAGCATGAGCCAGAGCCGCCGCCAGGTGGAGTGTTTGAACTGCGGGCTCCAGAGATAGCTCATCTCCTTGCCTGCGTAACGGTCGGTCAACGGATTCTGATAGACGTCATTGTTCACCGGAAATGCCCCTTCCAGTTGAATAAATTGATTTTTCCTGTGATAATTCGAATTGCCGTTTGCAATCGACGGGAAAACGGTATACCATATAATTTAAGGCACAATCGGTGATTTCGCAAGGGAACAAGGTGAAAATATCTCATGGATGCGCAACGTTTCGCCATCGTCATCAAGGTCAACGATCTCAACAACTGCCGTTTCTTCTACCGCGAACTGCTCGAACTGGGCGAGCCGGTGGTGGACAGCACTTACGCCGTCTCCTTCGAGCTGATGCCGGGATTCCGGCTGATTCTGGAGAAAAGCGCGGCACCCTATCTGGAGCACGCTTCGGCGGCGGCGTCGCTGCTGTTCACCGTGCCTGACCTCGATCGGCTCCGGCGTCGGCTGGAGGATGCCGGCTACACGCCGGCCTTCGATGAGAATCCTCATCTGGGCGGATTTCTGATCGGGAGTGATCCGGAGGGAAATCTGTTCCGTGTCCGGGAGTCGTATCCTGCGGACAGTTCGGCAGGATGAGCCGTTCAAAAGAGCTGAATTTCAACGAAAATATTGAAAAAGATCCACATTTTTCAGAAAAAACGTGATTTTTTTCGGAAAAAACTTCAAAAGCTATTGACATTGAGCCATTTTTCCGGTATAATATTGAGAAATGTTCGATAAAGAGCAACTGATTCTCGATTGGACTGAATATTGAACTGATCCCGGACAACCGACACAGAAGCCAGAGCTGACTGGCGGCGCTTCCCGACGAGCGGGGGGCGACACGCGATCCCGCCGATGATTTCCGACTGCAAGCACTGCCTGCGAACTCCTGACGGTCCGATCTTTCCGGCGCGATTCCCCAAGAGGCTGTAATAAGAACGATTCAGGAGAGCGGGCAAAATAATTTTCAACACTCCGGAGGGCCGGAGAGAAAGCAGAAGAGAAAGGAATCAGGATGAACATCTACGTGGGGAACTTGCCGTACGGAATCGACCGTGACGAACTCAGAGCCACCTTCGCGGCGTTCGGCGAAGTGAGCTCCGCCCGGATCGTGACGGACCGCGAGACCAACAAATCCAAGGGGTTCGGATTTGTCGAGATGCCGAACGACGCCGAGGCGCGCAACGCGATCGCTGAGCTCAACGGCAAGGACATCGGCGGCCGCAAGGCGGTCGTGAACGAGGCGCGTCCGCGGGAAGAGCGTCCGCGGGGCGGTTTCGGCGGCAACCGTGAGGGCGGCAACCGCTGGTAATCGAGATCGAGTCGTCAGGGGGAGGGAGTCCCGGGAAACGGGATTCCCTCCTTTTTTTTCGACTTCGGAAATTGCACAATTCCTGGAGTGATGGTATTGTAACCAGTGTCGGCGCGAACCGCACATCCGCGCCGTAAAACACAGGATTTGTCACGCAAGGAGTCTGTTTCATGACGATGACCTACAGCTTGAACCGGTCGCCCCGGCGGCTCTGCGAGGAGATGGAACCGTTCATTCCGCCGGTGGAAGGGGAACGTCTGGTGCGGCGTCCCTTCAACCATTACACACCGGCGCTGACCGACTGGTGGATCGTTCCTTCGCTCGATCTTCCCTTCTTCAAATTCGGCAAATATTTCTTCTCCTGGGATGTAAAACAGCGCACCTCGCTGCAGTGCGGACTCAGTCTCACCAAAGGGCTGGATCCGATGCTCGCCGCGGTCTATCCTTCCCGGAAGGGGCGGCGGCTGTTGATGGATGAGTCGTGGGCGTGGAACCGGTTCCGTGCCGCGGTGGAGAAGGGGGAGTTCGAGGAGAAGCTCCGGGGGGCGGCGGAACGGGTCGGCCACGAGGTGGAGATCGTCTTCGACGGCGGCTATGTGGATGATCCCGGCTTGTTCAATCCGGACTCCGAGACGCGTCGCCGCGACCGTTACACGCTGGTGTTCCGGCCGGAAGACGGCTCGTTCCGGGTGGCGCGGGCGAAACGGGAGGCGATGTGCCTGAAGTTTCTCAACAAGGTGCACACGCCGGCGGAGTTTCGCGAGGCGATGCGGACTCTCGCGCAGGAGCAGTTCCTCTGGTGCGACATCTTCGTGTCGAACTCCTATCTGATTCCTCTGACCGAGGAGTTCCCCGCCGAGGCGGAAGTGCGCAGTGCGCCCGAGATCTACGAAGAGTGGCTGGGGTTCTGGCGGGAGTATGTCTGATGCTGGTGGCCGGGAGATATTTCATTCCGGAGGACGAATTCGAATGGCAGTTCGTCCGCTCTCCCGGTCCGGGCGGGCAGAACGTCAACAAGGTTTCCTCGACGGCGCGGCTGCTTTTCCCGCTGGGGAAGACGCTTCGTTTCCCGCCTGAGGTGCGGGAGAAGCTCCGGGAACGGCTTTGCTCCCGGCTCTCTGCGGAGGGGGTTCTTGCGGTGACGGTCCGCGACACCCGCAGCCAGCTCCGGAACCGTGAGGAGGCGCTCTGCCGGATGCAGGCGATCCTGGAGGAGGCGCTCCGCGAACCGAAGCGTCGGCGGCCGACCCGGCCGACGGCGGCGTCGGTGCGGCGCAGGCTGGAAAGCAAGGCGCTCCGCAGTCTGCGAAAGCAGGAGCGTTCCCGGAGGAGTTTTTCCGAAGAGTGAGTTCCGGTTCGCGTCAGGCGAGCGCGGCGAGACGGCCGGAGCTGAACGCCCATTGCAGGTTGTAGCCGCCGCAGGGGGCGCCGACGTCGAGCATCTCTCCGGCGAAGCGGAGTCCGGGGTGCAGGCGGCTCTCCATCGTGCGCGGATTGATCTCTTCGAGCGGCACACCGCCGCCGGTGGCCATCGCCTTTCCCCAGCCGTCATTGCCGATAATGACGAGCGGCATGGCGTCGAGCAGCGCGATCAGGCGGTTCCGTCCGGCGGCGGGGAGTCCGGCGAGGCGGCATCCGGCGCAACCGGCGAGGTCGGCGAGTGTTTCGGCGAGGCGGCGTGGGAACGATTCGGAGAGCACCATTTCGACCGTTTTCCTGCCGTCGCCCTGTCGCCGCCGTTCCAGTTCGGCGCGCCAGAACTCCGTGGATCGTTCCGCGTCGAAGCGAAGCGTGAGAGAGGCTTCCCGGGCGGTGAGCAGCCGGCGGTTGACTTCTCCGGCAAGATCGAGCACCGCCGGACCGGAGACGCCGGTTTTCGTGAACAACAGCACGCCGTCGCAGGTGCGGCCGCGGCCGAATCCGGCGCGGGCGCGTTCGACGGTAATTCCGGCGAGGCGGGTCGGCCACTCCTCCTTCGTCCGCAGTCCCACCAGCGCCGGAACCGGAGTCAGCACGGTGTGCCCGACGGATTCCGCGAGCTGATAGCCGAGTCCGCGGGCGCCGAGGGCGGGATATCCGTTGCCGCCGCCGGCGATGATGAGCTTCCCGGTACGGAATTCCCGTTTCCCGGCCCGGCATCCGGCAATTTTCCCGTCGGAAATCAGCAGCCCGTCCACAGCGGTATTGCAGAAGATCCGCACGCCGTACTGCGCTGCTTCGCGCAGCAGGGCGTCGAGCAGATCGCCCGCCCTCTGCGAATCGGGGAAGCAGTGAAATCCATCCACCGGCGAGGTCGGCACGCCGCGGCGGCGGAACCAGAGCCGCAGCTCCTCCGGCGGGAAGGCGCGCAACGCCGGGAGCACCCGGCGGGGGTTGGCGGTGAAACGGGCCGCCATCTCCTCCGGCGTGAGCAGATTGGTGAGGTTGCATTTGCCGGAGCCTGATGCGAGCAGTTTCCGTCCGGCGGAGGGCAGAAATTCGGCGACGCCGACCCGTTTCCCTGCCGCGGCGGCGAAGACGGCTGCCATCAGGCCTGCCGGTCCGGCTCCGATGATGAAGAGATCAAAGTCGCTCATGATGGCCTGCCGTGTTTCCGGGCGGAAAATTCGCGCCGATTCCGGTTTCTCTCTCCGGGCCGGGGATCATGTTCCCACCGATGCCGCGGCCACAACCGCAAAAAAAAGCGACGGGCCGTTTCAGATTGCGCTCTCCATCCCGGTGGCGGGAGCTCCTCTTCTTCCGCGAAACTGGGGGAGAGCCGGGCAGTAACGGAGTCTTCCATGGGGCCGGATCATCCGGAGAAGGGAAACCGCGGTGCCTGATTCTCAGCCCGGACCGGCCCTCCCCCTGACGGGAAGTCGACGCTGCTGGTGAAGGAAAGTGCCGCTCCTCTTCGGAACTTTCCCGGGATGAACGGATGAAACCGCCATCGCTCCTGACGGAGAGAACTCCGGCGGTACCGTGCTTCTCCGGGCGCAGATCGCCGCCGATCCCGGCGGAAATACGCAGCAGCGCGGCGGTTCTCCGCAGAATGTTCCGGATCTTCTGCTCACGGTGTCGTTCCCCCCGTGCCCGGACCGGAGGAAACTGCTCCCGCCGATTTTCCGGGTATATCAGCAAAATAGTCCCTCTTTTCGTAAAATCAAGTAAAAAAGTGAGAAATTTTTGAAAAAAATTTACTAAAATCGTAAGTTTACTTAACATTATTTGGAAGATAATTGAAAATATGTTCGATATCTCCGGCGCCGACAACGGCGAGCAGACGGGGGCGTTTTGCCGGCATCGCCAGCGCGGCGGCGGCGATCTCTTTCCAGCTTCCGGAGAGGTGGCGGACCCGATCTCCGGCAGCGGCGGCGAGATCGGCGGCTCCGACGGGGCCGGTTTCGCTCCAGGCGGCGAAGACGTCGGTCACGAGGGCCGAATCCACGTCGGCCAGTTCGGCGGCGAATTCATCCAGGTAGCGGGCCAGTCTGGCGTAGCGGTGTGGTTGAAACACCAGCTGAAGTTCCCGGTCCGGCCAGCGCCGGCGCAAAGTCGCGATCGAGCTGGCCAGCTCTGCCGGGTGGTGGGCGTAATCTTCAACAATGACCAGCTCCGGCGAGTCGAAGCGGACCGCGAGGCGGCGCGCCACGCCGGGGAAATCCGCCAGCGCCCGTTCCGCCTGTTCCGGGTCGACGCCGAGCAGTTCGGCGCCGTGAAGCGCCAGCCGGGCGTTCCACGCCTGAAAGCCGGTCCAGGGGCCGCAGGGATCATCCCGGCGCTCCAGCCGGATTGCGTCCGGATGGAATCCGAAGAGCCGGTCCGGCAGCGGGGCTCCATAGTAGAGCAGCTTCCGTGACCGCCGGGCGAAGGTGCGGAAGTTTTCGTGCAGCGCCTCCTCGCCGCCGACGCTCCAGGCATGGTCGTCGTCGAGGTTGGGGACGATTCCGAGAAAGGGGGCGACGAGCGTATGGGTCCCGTCGGATTCATCGACCTCGGTGATGAAGAGGTCGCCGCCCCGGCCCGCCGAGGCGGAGGGGCCGTTCCGCAGTGCGGCGCCGATCAGAAATCCGGGGGTGAATCCGCAGCCGCGGAGGGCGTGCACCAGCATCGCGGTGATGCTGGTCTTGCCGTGGGAGCCGGAAATCGCGACGACCCGCCGGTACTCTCCGGCCAGTTCCGCCAGCAGTTCGCCGCGGCGGAGTTGCGGGATTCCCCGCTCCACCGCCCGCCGGCGTTCGGGATTTTCGGGAGGAACGGCCGAAGAGTAGACCACCAGTTCCGCGGAATCCGGCAGATGCGTCGCATCGTGTCCGGCGAAGATCTTCGCGCCGGCTGTGGCGAGCCGGGCGGTTTTCGCATTGAGCTCCCGGTCGGAGCCGGAGACCGCGACGCCGCGTTCAAGCAGAATGGCGGCGAGCGGCGCCATCCCCGCTCCGCCGATGCCGATGAAATGGACGCTGGAAAATTTCATGAACCGCTCTCCCTTCCGCCCGGAACCGCCGTGCCGGATATGTGCACTCAATCCATCTTGAACTGAGTGTCGTGGAGCCGCCGGTAAATGCCGTTTTTCGCCAGCAGTTCGGCGTGTGTGCCCGCTTCCGCCACCCTGCCGTTCTTGAGCACGATGATGCAGTTCGCGTTCCGGATGGTGCTCAACCGGTGCGCGATGGCGAAGACGGTCCGGTTGGCCATCACCCGGTTCAACGCCTCCTGCACGAGTTTTTCGGTGACCGTGTCGAGCGCACTGGTCGCTTCGTCCAGGATCAGGATCGGCGGATTGCGCAGAATCGCCCGGGCGATCGCCACCCGCTGCTTTTCGCCGCCGGAGAGTTTGAATCCCTTCTCGCCCACTTCGGTATCATACCCCCGCGCGTGGCGCCCGTCGACGATGAATTCGTGGGCGTTGGCCAGCTTCGCCGCTTCGATGATCTCCTCGCGGGTGGCGGAAGGACAGCCGTAGGCGATGTTGTTCGCGATCGTGTCGTTGAAGAGGATCGCATCCTGATTGACCACGCCGATCATCTTGCGCAGCGAGGAGAGCCGGTAGTCCCGCACGTCGATGCCGTCGATGCGCACCGCGCCCCCGGTCACATCGTAGAAGCGGGCGATCAAATTGGCGATCGTCGTCTTGCCGGAACCGGTTTCGCCGACCACCGCGACCATGTGTCCCTTGGGAATCTCAAAGCTCACCCCGTCGATGATCTTGCGCTCGTCGTAGGAGAACTCCGCCTTGTCGAGCGTGATCCGGTCGCGGAAGCTGGTCAGTTCGACCGCGTCCGGTTTCTCCGGGAGCGAGGTGTCGGTGTCGATCAGGTTGAAGTAGCGGTCCGCCGCCGCCATCGAACGCTGCAGTGAAGCGACCACTTTGGAGAGATCCTTGATCGGCTGGTAGGCCATGAACGCCGGCGCCAGCAGAGCGGCGAGCTGGGTGACCGAAATCCCCTGGCTGTAGGAGAAGACCAGGAACACCAGGGTGGCCGCCACCGCGACCACCTCCATCGACGGCGAAATCAGCAGTTGGAGCCGGAGCGCCCGGATCACCTGCCGCAGATAGAGACGGTTGACGTGGTTGAACCGCTCTTCCTCGGCGGCCTCGGTGTTGTACGCCTTGACCACCCGGATTCCGGTGAACACCTCGTGCATCCGCGAGAACACCTCCGCGATGCGGGCGAAACTCTTCTTGTAGACCTTGCGGATGCGGCGGCCGAGGATGTGGATCGGCAGCACCACCAGCGGCACGCCGATCAGCAGAATCACCATCAGCGAATAGCTGTTGTACTTCTGGCAGGCCACCAGCACCGCCGCGAAGCAGGCGATGATCTGAATCGGCGCGCTGGTGAAGTCGGCGATGGAATTCGAGACGGAGTTTTCGATGGCCGAGGTGTCGTTGGTGCAGCGGCTGATGAGGTGACCGACATCCATGTTGCCGAAGAAGCGCATCGACTGGTTGACCAGTTTGCGGAAGATCTCCTCGCGCAGGTCGGCCACCACCTTGGCGCCCACCCAGCGGGTGCAGTAGTGGTTGATGTAGGTGGCGGCGTTTTTGACCACCCAGGCCAGGACGAAGATCAGCACGTAAATCGCGAAGATCTGCCAGGCGACCCGCCCGTCCGCGCCGACCGCCTCAAAGGAGAAGTTCACAGGCCAGTAGACCTGGATCTCTCCTCCTTCCACCCGGTAGGGGAGGTGGTAGCGCTCCGCCGTCTCCTGCGCCTGGCGAAGGATCTTCGCCAGCTGCGGATCCTCCTCCTGCGGGTTGACCACCGCTTCGATTGCGGCGGCCTTCTCCGCCTCGGTGAGGCCGGGTTTCTCCAGCGCCCGGAGGATCTCGCCGGTGAGACGCGACGGCGCCGCCTTCGTCTCGACGGCGCTTCCGGCCCCGGCGGGATCGACCACGCCGACCAGCTGCGGAATCATCAGCAGACTGACGAAGAGCGACCCGCCGACCGTCATACCGGCGAGGATGCCGATGGTCAGGCGCAGCCAGTACGGCCGCGCGTAGCGGAGAAGCCGGAAGTAACTCTGCGCTTTGAAATCGCGCTCGTTTTCACTTACTCGCCCCATGCCGATTCCTAGGCGAAGAATTTCGCGATGGTGTCGACCACGAACTCACGCTGTTCGGTGGTCGATTCCGGATAGATCGGCAGCGCGAGGATCTCACCCGAGACCTGCTCGCTCACCGGGTAATCGCCCGGCTTGCCGCCGAGGTTCCGGAAACAGTTCTGCAGGTGGAGCGAGAGCGGGTAGTAGACCGCGCAGCCGACCCCCTGCTCCTGGAGGAACGCGCGCAGTGCGTCGCGCCGCCCGCCGGAGATCCGAATGCAGAACTGATTGTAGATGTGGCGGACCGGATAGGTGGCTTCCTGCGGCAGGGCGACCTTGTCTTCGAGCTTCGCCGCGGCGAAGAGCTTGCGGTATTCGGCGGCGTTGTGCTGCCGCGCCTCGGACCACTTGTCGAGGTCGCGCAGCTTGATCGACAGAATCGCGGCCTGGAGCGCGTCGAGGCGGAAGTTGCCGCCGACGTAGTCGTGCATGTAGGTGCCGCTCTGGCCGTGGTTGCGGAAGATCTTCAGCAGCTTGACCTTTTCCGGATCGTTGCAGGTGACCATGCCGCCGTCGCCGAAGCAGCCGAGGTTCTTGCTCGGGAAGAAGGAGAAGGCGCCGTAGTTGCCGATCGAACCGACCCGGCGGCCCTTGTATTCGGCGCCGATCGCCTGGCAGGCGTCTTCGATGACGACCAGATTGTGCTTGCGGGCGATCTCCATGATCGGATCCATGTCGGCGGCCTGGCCGAAGAGGTGGACCGGAATGATCGCCTTCGTGCGCGGCGTGATCTTCTCTTCGATCTTCTTCGGGTCGATGTTGAAGGTGACCGGATCGATGTCCGCGAAAACCGGCGTGGCGCCGACCCGGACGATTGCGCCGACGGTGGCGAAGAAGGTGAACGGGGTGGTGATCACCTCGTCGCCCGCCTTGATGCCTTCGACCATCAGCGAGATGATAAGAGCATCCGAACCGCTGGTGACGCCGACCGCGCCGGTGCTCCGGCAGTAGGCGGCGATTTCGGATTCGAGTTTTTCCACCTTGGGGCCGAGAATGAAACGCTGCGAGTCGCAGATTTCGGAAATTTCCGCGATGATTTCATCTTTGAGCGACGCATACTGCGCCCGGAGATCAAGCAACGGAACCTGCATGGCAATCCTCCTGACAATTCCTGACCGTTGAAAATAAAAACAGAACCATGGTGATAATATACTCCGCGCGGAGGAATCTTTCACCTTTTTTTTATTATTTTTTCGCAATTTCGGAAAAATCAAGATATATTACCCGGCAATACAACCGCGAAAGAGAATCCGGAATCATGCAGATCGGCACCGAGTTTCAGTGTGAAATTGAGAAAACCGTGTTCGGGGGCGACGGCCTGGCCCGCTGTAACGGAGAGGTGGTGTTCCTGCCCCGCACGCTGCCCGGAGAACGGCTGATCGGCCGCGTCACCGCGGTGAAGAAGAACTTCTCCCGTGCCGAAGTGGTGCGCTTCGGGCAAAAGAATCCGCGGCGGATCGAGCCGGGCTGTTCGTATTTCGGCCGCTGTCCGGGCTGCTGCTACCGCCATGCGGAGTATGCGCTGGAGGCGGAGCTCAAATCCGCCCAGCTGGCCGACCTGCTCGTCGGCGCGGGGATCGAACCGGCTCCCGGCGTGATCGCGCCCTTCGCCGCACCGCTGCCGGAGGAGGGATACCGCGACAAGATCGTCCTGCACGTCCACAAATCCGGCGGACGGACCGAACTTGGATATGTGATGGCGGACAACACGACCGTGACCGACATCGAACGCTGTCCGCTGGCGCATCCGGAGATCAACGCCGAACTTGCCCGGCTCCGCGTCGACAGGTCGTTTCTGCATTCATTGCACGAGGGGATGGATGTCACCTTTCGCCGGACCGACCGCGACGGCGTGCGCTTCTGGCGCAACCGTCCGGCCGCCAACCTCACCTGGCTGCGCGAAACGGTTCCCTTCGGGGAGCTGTCGGTCCCGTGCGGGAGTTTTTTTCAGGTAAATCCGGCGGGGTGCGCAGTACTGGTCGCCGAGTTCGAAGCGGTGCTGGAGCGCCTTTCTCCGCGCCGGGTGATCGATCTCTACTGCGGAGTCGGTCTGTTCGCCGCGGCCGCCGCGCACCGTGGAGTCCGCGACATTCTGGCGGTGGAGTCGGATGAGGCCGCCGCGGCCGCCTGCCGCTACAATCTCCGGCGCTGCGGCATCGCGGAACCGGAGGTGATTGCCGGGGACGCCGCCGATGCGTTCAGCCGGAATTCGGAATCCGATCCGGCGGGGACGCTGCTGGTGGTCGATCCGCCGCGCACGGGGCTCTCGCCGCAGGCGCTGCGCAATCTAGTGGAGAGTCCGCTGCGGTTTCTGGTTTACATTTCGTGCAATCCGGCCACCTGGGGGCGGGATGCGTTCCGGCTGCGGAAGGGCGGGTTCGAATTGAGCCGTCTGCGCGGGGTCAACATGTTTCCTCGCACCGGTCATTTTGAACTCTTCAGTTTCTGGGAGAGAGAGCCGGAGGCGCGCCATGGCTGAGCGGGCCGGATCGGTCGCCGGGCACCGCCGGCGGCTGCGGGAACGGTTTCTGCGCGCCGGGCTGGTCGGGCTGCAGGACTACGAGGCACTGGAGCTGCTGTTGATGTTCGCCATTCCGCGCCGCGACGTGAAACCGCTGGCAAAACTGCTCCTGGAACGCTACGGTTCGGTGGAGAAGGTACTGGACGCGCCTCCTGCCGAACTGCTTGAAATCGACGGCATCGGGCCGCACGCCGCCACGCTGATCGTACTGCTCAAACAGCTCTGTACCGAATATCTCGAGCAGAAGGCGCGGAGCGTGGACGTGCTCGACTCCACCGGAAGGGTGGTCGATTTTCTGCGCATGAAGCTCGGCGGCGGGCGGAAGGAGACCTTCATGGTGCTCTTTCTGAACACGCAGAATCATCTCATCACCTACGAGACCTATCCGGGCACGGTGGACCGCGCGCCGGTCTATGCGCGGGAGATCGCCGAACGGGCGCTGCTGGCGCGGGCCAGTGGAGTGATCGCCGCGCACAACCATCCGTCGGGCGTGTGCGATCCTTCACCGGACGACATCCGGCTCACCCGGAGCCTCGCCGCCGCCCTTTCTCCGCTCGGGATCTCCCTTTTCGACCACATCATCGTTACGCCGACCGCCTATCGCAGCCTGAAGGCGATGAAGCTGCTCTGACGCGCTTCCGGCACTGCTCAGGCGAGGAAGTTCCGGGCGGAGCGGCGCAGCTCCTCGACGCTCATCTCCGGGCGGAAGATGCCGATCCCGACGCCGAGCCCGTCGGCGGCGGCGAGGAAGGCGTCGCGGTTGGAGCGGTCGATGCCGCCGACCGCGAAGATCGGCAGCGGAACGACCGATTTCAGCACCCGGATGTTCTCCGGCGTGCCGCAGGGGAACGCCTTGAGCAGATCGGCTCCGGCGTCGATCGCCGCGAAGGCTTCGGTCGGGGTCTGGAATCCGGGCAGCGAGAGCAATCCGAGTTCGACGGTCCGCCGGATCACCGCCGGGGAGGTGTTGGGCGAGATGATGTATTCCCCTCCGGCACGGGCGACCTCCTCCACCGCCGCCGGGGTGAGGACGGTTCCGGCGCCGATGCGGACCTTCGTGCCGCGGAAGTGTTCCGCCAGCATTGCGATGGTTTCGAGAGCGCCGGGGGTGTTGAGCGGCACTTCGAGAAAGCGGAGCCCCTCCCCGGCGAGCGCTTCGCAGGCAGGGACGGCGATTTCGCGGCGGAGGCCGCGCAGAATGACGATGATTTTCGCCGCAAGCATTTCACGGCAGAGCGGATGGTTCATGACAAAGTTCCTTGTAATGTTGAAGCGGCCGATGCCATGCCTTTTCACGGCATGTAGACGCCGCCGTTGATGTTGAGGATTTCCCCGGTCATGTAGGGATTTTCCACGACGAACCGGACCGCGGCGAAGATCTCTTCGGCGGCGGCGCCCCGCTTCACCGGAATCCGTTCGGTCATGGCGGAAATCTCTTCCGGGGTGAGCCGGCCGGCGAGTTCGTCGGAGAGGATCATTCCCGGCGCGACGGCGTTGACGGTGACGCCGTGCGCCGCGCCCAGTCCGGCGAGGGAACGGGTCAGGCTGTGGAGCGCCGCTTTGGAGAGGGCGTATTCGACCATCGACCGTTTCGCGGAGCGGTAGGCCCAGACGCTGGAGATGTTGACGATCCGGCCTCCGCCGCGTTTCTTCATCTGTTCGAGTGCGGCCAATCCGCAGAGGTAGGGGCCTTTGAGATTGACGCCGATCACGGTGTCGAACCAGTCGCCGTCGGAGAGCTCCGGCGGGCGCTTGTAGGGGTCGACCCGCGCATTGCAGACGAGGATGTCCACTCCGCCGGACTCCTGCTCGATTTCGGTGAAGACCTTGTGGACCTCCTCCTCGCGGGAGATGTCGAACCGCTTCACTGAGGCGAGGCCTCCGGCGGCGCGAATCGCCGAAACGACCGCTTCGGCCTTTTCGATGTGATGGGCGCAGTTGACGAAGACCAGCGCGCCCGCTTCGGCGAAGAGGCGCGACATGGCTGCGCCCAGCCCCTGCGAACCGCCGGTGATCAGGACCGTTTTGCCGTTCAGCTTCATGATGAAACCTCCTACCAGTCGCTGACCGCGCCGTCCTCGCGGAAGAGGCGGGGCAGATGAATGCTGATCTTCGGATGATTCCGGCAGAGCTCCTCGTTGAGTTCGATGCCCCAGCCGGGCTTCTGCGGCAGGTCGAGGAACCCCTCCTTCACCTGAAGCGGTTCGGTGATGACCTCGTTCCGCCAGTCGTTGAGAAAAAGCCGCTCCTGGATGAGGAAGTTCGGTGCGACCGCGTCGAGGTGGGCGGAGATCACCGTCAGCACCGGACTCATCGGACCGTGCGGGGCGAGGAATCCGGAGAAGGCGTCGGCGAGCACGGCGATCTTGTACGCTTCGAGGAAGCCGTTGCAGTGGGCGAGATCGGGCTGGACGACGCTGACCGCGCCGTTCTCCAGCAGCCGCCGGAACTCCCAGCGCGATTCGAGCCGTTCGCCCGCGGCGATCGGCATCGACAGCGCCCGCGCGACCCGGGCCATCGCTTCGACGTCGAGCTGGCTGACCGGCTCCTCGAAGAAGTAGAGAGAATACGGTTCGAGCGCGTGTCCGATGGCGATTGCCGAATCGGCGTCGTAGCGGCCGTGGCCGTCGAACATCAGCAGCCGCTCCGGACCGATCGCTTCGCGGATCGTTTCCGCCGCCGTCGCGATGGTGCGGATGACGGCAGGGTCGCGCAGCGGCCACGACGGGAGCGCGATGCTGAATTTGAAGGCGTCGTATCCGGCGGCGAGCGCCTCCTGCGCCCGGTCGTGGATCACCGCCGGCTCCAGCGAGCCGCCGGTCCAGCCGTTGACGTAGACGCGGATCTTCTGCCGGTACGGTCCGCCGAAGAGCCGGTAAACCGGCACGCCGAGGCTCTTGCCGAGGATGTCCCAGAGGGCGAGTTCGACTCCGGCCACCGCGGAGCCTTTGACGACGCCGCCGCGCCAGAACTTCTGCCGGGTCATCACCTGCGCGAGATATTCGATCCGGGTCGGATCCTCGCCGATCAACAGCTCTTCGAGGTCGCCGAGCAGACTGACGATGGTCTGCGTATAACCGCCGAGCGACGCCTCGCCGAGTCCGGTGATCCCTTCGTCGGTGTGGACCCGGACGAAGATGTAGTTCTTGTTGGAGAGCCTGCCGGTGCCGGGCGTCGGGGCTCCGACCACCAGCGGTTCGATCCGGGTGATTTTCATGCGGATTCCTCCCTGTTTCAAGCTTGTCTCTTTTTACAAAATAGTCCGAAATCCGGCTTGAAACTATGAATATTCTGCTGTATTTTGAGTGTATCCGGTGAAAATGCATATTTTTCTGAAAAACCGAGGCGGAGAGAAAACCGTGAACGGCCGAGCAGGGGAGGCCCGTGAGAAAGCGGCGAGTTGCCGACAGCTCGCTCTTCGACTCCGACAGGGGAGGCCCGTGAGAAGGCGGCGAGTTGCCGACAGCTCGCGCTTCGACTTCGACGGAGAAGGCCCGTGAGAAAGCAGCGAGTTACCGACAGCTCGCGCTTCGACTCCGACGAGCTGGACGGGCCCATTCTCGTCGAAGCGCGATCTATTGATAACTCTTCTCCCGTGGAGGAACGGGAAAAGACCAGGGTGTGAAGCGCGATCTATTGATAACCCTTCTCCCGTGGAGGAATCGATCATGAGCAGACAACATTTCCGTGATTTTCCCGCATCAGGTTCCGGTGGCTGTCAAGCGGGCAAACGGAATAAAAGCGACCCGCAGGGGAGCGGTTATGCCGGATTGCCGCTTGACCGGCGCCGGGTTCTGATGCACCTCCCCCGGGCCGAATACAGGAGCAGAAGCGATGAATCAACTTCGACAACTGATCCGCGTCCTCGACGCATTGCGTGAAGTGACCGGATTGTACTTCGTCTGGAAGTGTTCGGAACGGAGCTGGCTGCCGCTCCTGCCGGAACACCAGCGCTACCATTGCTGCCGCTATTGCCGGGCGGTGAAGGAGTCGGGCGCGGCGGCGCTGCTCGGCTGCAATCGCCACCATGCCGGGGCGGCGTTCCACCTCGCACTGGAGAAGCGGAAACCGTTCCCGCTGCTCTGTCCGGCGGGCGTGCTGGAACTGGTGGTGCCGGTGGTGGCCGGCACCTGCCGGGCGGCGATCTTCGCCGGACCGTTCCTTTCGCCGGAAGGGGGACGCGGCGCGGGACGGGAGTTCGCCGGGGCGTACGCCGCGATGCCGAAACAGCCCGCGTCGGCGATGCAACAGTTCGAGACGCTGCTGACCGCGCTGGTGGAGTCGTTCGAGCCGGAGAGCTGGGAGCGCAAACAGCTGCCGCTGCTGCCGGAACTGGAGTTCGACCGGATGGATCCGCGGGTCTGCGCCGCGGTGCGCCGCCTGCACCGGGATTTCCGCCGTCCGGTGGCGTTCGAACCGCTCTGCCGGGAGCTGGCGGTGAGCCCCTCACATTTCACCCACCTCTTCAAGGAGGCGGTCGGAATCGGATTCCGGGAGTATCTGCAACGACTGCGGGTTGCCGAAGCGCGGGATCTGGTGGAACTGACCGACCTGCCGATCGGTGCGGTGGCTGCCGAATGCGGCATTCCCGACCAGAGCCGCCTTGCCCGGCTCTTTCAGCGCTACTGGAGCGTCACGCCGGGCGCGCTGCGCCGCCGCCGGAAATTCGACGGCGTGTGACGGAAGCAGGAGACCATCCGGGCGTTGCCGGGCTCATGGCGCGGGCGGCGCGGCCTGAATGAGCTCCATGCCGCCAGTGCTTTCAAACTCCACGACCGGAGTTCCGGCCGGAACCAGCACCCGGTCGAAGCGGCGGAGCGCAAGTTCGGTTCCGCCGGCGCGGAGTGTGCCTCCGCCCGCGGTGACGATGAGGAGGCGGAGCCCTTCGCCGGAGAAGGCGGCTTCGCCGCGGATGTCGAACTTTTCCATGCGGAAGCGGTCGGTGATGCTCCGGTCGAAGAGCACGCTGCGGAGCGAGTCTCCGCGACGTTCCGCCGGACGCGGCCGCACGAAGAACCGTCTTCTCACCTCGTCGACCGGGTAGACGGTGAAGTCGAACATCGACAACGCGAAATCGACATCGCGCCCCATGAAGCGGGCTTCCTCCGGCAGGATGCAGCCGTAGCGCTCGAATTCGAGCCGGACGACGAAATCGGTCGGCTCCATGATTTCGATCATGAAGACCCCCTCGCCGATGGCGTGGGGCAGTCCGCCGGGAACCAGGAAGAGGTCGCCCGGCCGGACCGGAATCCGGTCGAAACAGCCGAGCATCGTGTCGATGTCCTGGGTTTCGATCATGCGGCGGAACTGCTCCTTCGACGGCGGCCGCTGGAATCCGAGGTAGACGGCGGCGTCGGCGCCGGGCCGGGTGCCGAGGATGCAGTACCCCTCGGTCTTGCCGGAATCGGAGTGGAGAAACCGCTTCGCAAACTCCACTGTCGGATGGCATTGCAGCTGAAGCCGGATTGCCGAATCGAGATACTTCACCAGCACGCCCGCATGCTCGCCGAACCGTCTGCGATGCGCTTCGCCGAGCAGGAACTCCGGCGCGCGGGCGAAAAGTTCGGTGAGCGGAACGGTTTTACCCCCGAGCCGGACGGGGGTGATCCCTTCCGGCGCGCGGCCGGGATTGACCGCGGCGGTGTCGGAGAGCAGCCACTCCTCCGGAAAGTGGCCGTCCTGCGGCGGTTCGATTCCGGAGATCTGGTCGAGCGTCCTGCCGCCCAGGTAGCTCCGCCACACCCGGTTGCCGCCGAGCCGCAGGAGCGGCGGCAGCGGGGGAGTTTCCGGGCGGAGCCGGAGCAGCGCGTTCTTCGCTCCGTTGAGCCGGAGCCGGTTCCCGTCGCGGAGCAGCTCCCCTTCGCCGAAGAGCAGTTCGGCGGAGAAGGGTTCCGCAAGCTCGATTTCGCAGCAGGAGGACTCCCCGCCGTCGGCGACGAAGAGGTACTCCGCCTCGAGCCCGCGGGCGCGGGCGACCGGGAGATCTGCCCGGACCGCGACCAGTTCGGGGTGCCTTTCCGTCAGGAGGTCGAAGATTTTCCGGCAGGTGTCGTCGTGCCCGTCGCCGTTCCAGACCGGCGCTCCGGCGTAGCAGACCAGGCCGCGGCCGAAGGAGCGGAGCGAGAGGAAGGGCCGTTCGGAGAGAACGGTGCAATCCTCCGCAGGTTCGAGCAGTTCGCAGCCGCCGTCGTCGATGTCGAGATGCTTCGCGCCGACCAGATCGTGCAACGGACCGCCCGGAATCTCCCGGCGGAGCCGTCCCTCGCCGTCGAAGTCGCCGAAGGGGTAGTTCGCCACCAGCGTGCCGCCGGAACGGACGAATTCGCGGAGCGTTTCGGCAGTCCGGTCATCGAGCGTGATCGCATAGGGGAGGAACAGCACCGAAATTCCGTCGAGCTCCAGTGTCTCCGGCGTGAGAATTTCGAGCGGAATGTTCCGTTCGAAGGCGCGGCGGTAGACGCCGAACCGCGCCTCCGCCGGCTGGTCGTCGCCGATGATGTGGCGCACTTTGGCGTTGACCGCCTTGACCATGAAGTTGGCGGTGCGGTCGTAGAGCAGCGCGGCGCGCGCGGCCGGTTTGAGGCAGTGGAGATCGGGATGGTTCCGGAGGAGTTCGCCGAAGCGTTTCACCGCTCCGGCGCGGGGGGAAAAGCTCCCGTCGGCGAGGGTGAGGCCGCGGCCGCCGAGCTGGAGACCGGTTTTGAAGGGGGACCACTTCCAGTAGATGCAGCCGCAGGCGCCGTGCATCAGCGCTTCGAGATTCCAGCAGGTGAGCTCTTCGGCGGAGACCCGTTCGGCGGTGAAGAGTTCGGAGTAGTAGTGGCTCTGCATCTCCGAGACGAGGAAGGTGCCGCCGCCCGCCGCGGCGGCCGCGTCGAAGGTGAGCGCGCGGAGCCACGGCGCGTTGTCGCGCAGCAGCCGCCCGCCGGTTTTCGGATAGAAGGAGATGCCGAAGCGGTCGACCGCTTTCGCCAGTTTCCAGTCATCGGTGCCGCGGTCGAACTCACTCCACACCGCGTTGCTCATCACGTTGTCGGCGATGACGAAGTGATCCGGATCGGCGGCCTTGAGGATCCGCGTCCATTCGGCGCACCGTTCGGCGAGGTTTGCGGTGCGGAACTCCTGCAGATCCACCTCCGGCATGATCGACGCCCAGAGCACCGGGTCGATCCGGAGCTGGGAGAAATCGGTATAGCTCTTTTTCCACACCCGGTTGAGTTCGTCGATGGTGCCGTACTTGCGTTCGAGAAAGCGGCGGAATTCGGCCAGAGTCCACGGGTCGTAACTCAGAAAATGGCTCTCGTTCCAGATGTCCCACCCGGCGAGGGCGGGGTGACTTCTGAGCGCGGCGGCCGCCGCTTCGAGGAAGCGCTTCATCTCCCTCCGGACGGCGGGATGGTTGTAATTGAGTTCCCCGAGCCCGTTCTGTCCCGGCGCGGGCGTCCCGTCGGCGTTGCGGACCATCACTTCGTCAACCGGCAGGAAGTCGGGGTAGAATTCGAGGTTCGGAACCTGTCCGTGCAGTTCGACGATCACGTCGAGCCCCTCGGCCGCGGCGGCGTCGAGCAGCTCCCGCTGGCGGCGGAAACAGTACGCCCCGTTCCGGTAGAAGACCGGCGGCCAGATGACGACGGTGTTCATCGCGAGAGAACGCATTGCGGCGCACGCCGCGTGGAGCTCTTCAGACATCTGTTCCTCGTCGAGCAGCAGAACCGCTCCGTAACGGTAAAGTTCAGACATGGCGGTACCTCACATGAAGGGAGAGTTCGCGGCAGGGAGCGACCCGGGCGACCCGGGCCAGCGTCGCAGGACCGTAGATGGAGGGGGCGCACTCCTCCGTGTTCCAGTGCGCTTCCGCGCCACGCAGCTCGCACTCCACGCGGATTCCGCATTCGGGCAGCGGCTCGAAGAGGTGGAGCTCGGCGGAGCTCCCTTCCGGCCAGTTCCCCCGGAAACGGAATTCCCACTCCAGCTCCGCCGGGCGGCAGAACAGTGTTGCGGAAAAGGCGAGTTCGACGGCGGGGCGATACTCCCGCATCCGGCAGAAGAAGTATTCCGTTTCATTTCGGAATGCACCGGATTCCCCGACGACCCGCGGCTCTTTTTCGCCGAGGTTGCGCGGTATGAGCAGGATTCCCGCCGCGGTGCGCAGCATCGGCAGAAAGGGCAGCTGCGGCCCGGCGTAAGGGGCGGGAACCTTCCGCCCGAAGTAGGGAAGCGGCATGAATTTTGCGCTCACGTCGACCTCGACGTCGTTTTCGCCGGTGATTCGGTTGTGCCAGAGGAACATGTTTTTGGTCATGCGGTTGGCGAAAGGGACGACGTAGTGGATTCCGGTTTCGCGATCGGACGCGCAGACGATTGCGGGGCCGGGGAGACAGTGTACGAAATTCCGTTCGGCGGCGGGCGGCGGAGCCGGATCCGGCGGCGTCTCCGGCGGGCAGAAGCGCAGCGCCATCGCCAGCCCGTAGACGCCGTAACCCTGCGCCTGCACCTGGGTGGTGTATTCGTCCCGCATTCCCCGGTTGAACGCCTTGTCGCGGCCGATCATGCCGGTTTCGTCGATGCCGTACCGGGCGAAAAAGCCGAGCTGTGCCGTTGCGGCGGCGATTCCGTCGCCCGGCTGCGCGGTGAGGTGGTGCGTCTCGGCGAACTCCCAGAGAAAGATCTTCTTTGCCTCCGCTTCGCCCCGCAGGGAGCGGCCCCACTTGGCGAACTCCCCGTCGACGTCGATCAGAAAACGGCCGTCACGGCAGAACTCCCGGCAGATCCGCATGATCTGTTCGTGGCGGCAGCTGGCGAAATCGAAGATCTCATCGAAGTGGAGCAACAGACCGATGATTTCGGCGCTGTAGGCGTCGATCCGGCGGTCGGCCCGGCTGCCCCGGCAGTCGTCGTCGTTGAAGAAGCCGTTTCCCAGATAACCGGAGAGCATGGCGTCGATGTTCTCCTCGATCGGCCGTTCTGGCCGTTCGATGCAGCCGAAGCGGAGCCGCAGGGCGTCGATGATTGCGGCCGCCACCCGGTAGTTGCGCGACGCCTCGTAGAGGTAGTGCATATCGATCTGGAGCAGAAAGTGCTCCACTTCCGCCCGCTCCTGGACGGTGAACGAACGGGCGAAGGTGCCGTCGTTTCCGCCGGTGAGGTAGAGTGTGTAGAGCAGGGCGAAGGTGGTCCAGGCGCTGCGGGTGTCGTCGACGCGGACTGAAGCGAGCGTCCAGCGGCGGCAGAGATCGATCAGGTCGACTTCGCCGAGGCGCCAGCCCGCCTCGACGCCCCGGACGGCGCCGCCGAGCACCAGCCATCCGGCGTCTTTGCAGTCGATTTCGCCGTTGACGCTCATGCGTCCGTCCGCGCCGGTGTGCCGGGCCGCGAAGAGCAGTGCCCGGTCGAGCAGCGCGAGGTATTCTCTCTTTCTGTAACCCATGTTGAGCCTCGCCGTTTCTTGTACTGGAGACAATGTAACGCGTTTCCGGCGGGAGCGATATTCGAGTTTTCAGGAAAAGATACGAAAATCAGGGATTTCTGACCGCCGGCCCGGAGGCGGCGTCCAGTCCGGCCCGGCAGGCGGCGCGGAACGCCCGCGGCGAACAGCCGTTGTGAAGGCGGAAGAATCCGGAGAAGGCGAACAGACTGGCGAACCCCATGTGCGCTGCGATCTCCCCGATGTTCATATCGGAGAATTCGAGGTAGTGGCGCGCCATCGAGGCGCGTTCCCGGTCGATCATCGTCTTGGCGGTTTCGCCGCACTCCCCGCGGATCAGTTCGGAGAGGTGGCCGGGGGAGTAGTTGCAGCTGCGGGCGAGTTCCGCGACGGTGAGCGGTCGTCCGTGCCGCTGGTGGAGCAGTTGACGGAGTTTCCGGAGCAGCGGCGGACGGGTGTCGGCGCCGCCGATGACAAACCGGCGGAAAAGACCGGAAAGCAGCGATTCGACCAGCAGCGTGTAGTCGTCATCGTCGCAGAGCAGATTTTCGCCGTTGAAGATACGGCTGTTCGGGAAGGTCGCGGTCAGAAGCTCGCGGACGGCGTTGATGCACCCGGTATTCTCCCGCGCCGGCGGAATCAAGAGCGGCGGCCCCTCCTCTTCACCGAGGCCGCGCACCTCCATCTTGAACGAGAACCCGACGAACGGTTCGTCTCCGTAGCGGAGAAGATGTTCGCAGCGGGGCGGAATGAAGAGCATCGCACCGGCGGAAAGTTCCCGCGGCGGAGCGCCGGGCGTGACGAATTCGGCCGTCCCGGCCTCAGCCATGTTGAGCTGCCAGAAGAGATGCGAGTGCATCGGCAGTTCGATCCGCCGGTCGTGGCGGTGATACTCCCAGAGCCGCAACGAAAGAGAAAACGGTACGCCGGACGATTCCACGAAAGCCACCTCCGGAAGGCTAATATATCCCCTGTCCCCGAAAAATCAACCGCCGCATGAGGTGCGGAACTTGCAATCGGGGCGCTTCCGTGATATTTATATGATAAGGACAACAAAATACAGTTCCAAAGAGAGCGATGCCGCATGACCGGGGTGTTTCTGAAAAACGGATTGCCGGGATGGTCCGGGCTGGAAGCGGGATTTCACCGGCTGGAATCGGGACATGAGACGATTCTGCACCGGCACAACTTCTACGAGCTGGAGATCGTAATCCGCGGCCGCGGCGTCCACCGGATTCACGGTCGGGTGCACCCCTTTGCCGCCGGGGAGTGCTGGCTGATCGGGGGGATCGACAGCCACGGCATCTCCTGCGAAACGGAGGTGGAGGTCGCCAACCTCTCCTTTCGCGGCGACTCTCTGCCGGAGGAGCTTGTTTTTCTGCTGGAGACCCGTTCGCTCCGCTGCCGCTTCACCGGGGAGGAGACCGCGCTTCTGCTCCGGAGATTCGAACTGCTGGCGACGGCTCGTCCGGAGGAGCCGTTCGCCCGCGCCTGGACCGGGGCGGTTCTGCTCGAACTGCTGATCGAGGTCGTGCGGAAAGCCGATCCCGGATACGCCGCTCCGCCGCCGCTGGTCCGGAGAGTCGCGGCATGGGCACAGAAACACTACCGCTCAGACGCTTCGCTCGCGGCGCTCGCAGCGGAACTTTCGCTCTCGCCCAACCATCTGGGGAAACTCTTCCGCGACGCGACCGGAATGAGTTTCTCCGCCTACGTGACCGGAATCCGGCTCAACCGCGCCTGTTTTCTGTTGACGAACACCGACATGCCGCTCAAGGAGCTGGCGTCCGAGGCCGGCTTCCGGTCTCCGGAGTATTTCCACAAGGTGTTTCGCGAGCAGCTGCTCCGTACTCCGGCAAGTTACCGCCGAGACGCCCGCCGGGAGGCGGACGGTCACATCTGTTCAAACCGATAGGGAAGCGAATCGAGGAAAAGCCTGCCGTAGTTTTTGGTGAGTACCCGGCGGTCGAGCAGCACGATGATGCCGCGGTCGCTGCGGCTCCGGATCAGCCGCCCCACCCCCTGCCGGAACTTCAGGACCGCTTCCGGAAGGCTGTATTCGGTGAACGAGCTGCGCCCTTCCGCTTCAATCCGCGCCATGCGCGCCCGGATGAGCGGATGTCCCGGCGATGCGAAGGGCAGTTTGGTGACGATCACGTTGCTCAGCGCTTCGCCGGGCACATCCACTCCGGTCCAGAAACTGTCGGTGCCGAAGAGCACCGAGTCGACATCCTCGCGGAACTGCCTGAGCAACCCGGATCGGGTCAGATTCTCCCCCTGCACCAGCAGTCGGATGCCGTTTTCGGAGAAATATCCGCGCAGCGCGTCGGTGCAGTAGCGCAGCGACTGGTAGTTGGTGAAGAGCACGAACGCCTTGCCGTGGGTGAGCTCGATGAAGCGGGGAATCTCGCCGGCGAGCGCGGCGTTGAAATGTTCCGAGCTCGGATCCGGCATGTTGCGGGAGATGTAGATCTTCGCCTGGTCCGAACCGAACGGGGAGTCTAACAGCAGGGTTTTGCCGTTCCGGAATCCGGTCCGTTTGCGGAAGTAGTCGAAGCTCCGGCGCACACTCAGTGTCGCGCTGCACAGCACCACCGGGAAATCCTGGTTGAAGAGCACCTCTCCGAGGATCTCCGCCACGTTGAGCGGCGCCGCGTGCAGCACCACCGAACGGCGGTCCGTTTCGGCGTAGTAGACCGATTCCGGAATCGAACGGGAGGTGAAGCTGTCGATCGCGTCGATAAACTCCCGGCAGCGGGAGAACTGCGCCTCCAGTTCCGCGCGGAACGAGGCATCCTCCTCCTCGTCAATCTCCGTCTCCAGCGCCCGGCAGAGCTGGAGGAGTTTCCCGCTCAGCCGGTTCGGAAAGCGGGCCGGATCAGTCACTTCGCGGGCGCTTTCCCCCCGCTCGGCGAGAAAGTTTTCGTAGGGAGTGAAAAAGCCGTACGCCTCGTCGCGCGTCTCCGAAACCACGCCGCGCAGTTCCGGCGGGCAGCCCTGACGCATCAGCAGTCCCCGCGCCGAATCCGGGTTGTAGAGCCGGTTCAACGTGGCGATCACTCCGGCGCGCGAGAGATGGAGCCCGAGATGTTCGGCCGCGTTGTTTTCGAGGGTATGCGCTTCGTCGATCAGCACCGTGCCGTAGTTCGGCAGCAGCGCTCCGGCGTTTCCTCCGGCGCAGCGCATCGCCAGATCGGTGAAGAAGAGCGCGTGATTCGCCACGACGATATCGGCGGTCTCCCACTCCTGCCGCGCCTTGAAGTAACAGCAGCTGCGGAAGAACGGGCATTTTTTGGCGAGGCAGTTGCCGGTTTCGCAGCAGACCAGATTCCAGGTTGCCGCCTCCATCCGGAAATCGATCGAATCGCGGTCGCCGTCGGAGCCGCGTTCGAGCCATTTGACGATCCGGTCGAGATCGAGCGCGAGCGAAGGCGCGGGCAGCAGCGCATCCCGCTGCTCTCCGCTGAGCAGGGAGAGACGGCGGCGGCAGAGGTAGTTGTGCCGCCCCTTCGCGAGGGCGGCGCGGAAGTCGATGCCGGTAAGTTCGCGCAGCAGCGGGATATCCTTGTCGATCAACTGCTCCTGCAGATTGATCGTCTCGGTGGAGATGATCGCCGGGCGGCCGCTGCTGCGCGAACGGTAGATCAGCGGAATCAGGTAGGCGAAACTCTTGCCGACGCCGGTGGGCGCTTCGATGCAGAGGTTGCTCCCTTCAGCGAGCGCGTCGGCGATGGCGCCCGACATCTCGATCTGCTGCGGACGGAATTCATACGGCCTGCCGCCGCGGGAGGCCGCCTGCCGCAGCGGACCGCCCGGTGCGAAGAACTCCTCGCACAGCGGCCGGATCGGCGGGAGCTCCTCCGGATCGTTCAATTCGGGCGGAAGATCGAACTCCTCCGGATTGAAGTCGGAATCAAACTCTCCGGAGGACTCCTCTCCGGAAGGGAAAAAACCGGCCGGTATAATCATGACTTCTACCGTTTCTCCAGATGGCGGCGGATCTCCCGGGGCAGATCCTGCAGATACTGGTCCGGCAGGTTGAAGCGTTCGGTCACTTCACGGATCAGTCGGGAGGCGTGCATTTCACAGCCGCTGGCGAGGTCGGCGGCGGAACGGCGGATCTCCACGGCGATCTCCGGAATCCGGCAGCGGAACACTCCGCCGTCCTTTCCGGAGAGTTTGAGTTTGAGCTCCTCGGTCCCCTCCAGCGTGAGCCGGAGCGTGAGCAGCTCCTCGGCGTATCCCAGTTCGGTGTAGAGTTTGCCGAGAAAGCAGACCGCCTCGGAAAGGCCGGTGGCGAGCTGTTTGTACGGAAGCGTATCGTTCGGCACCGGCCAGTAGGCGATGTAATGAAAGAGGCCGGATTTGAACACCTGCCACATCTTGAGTCTGCTTTCGGGGAGCGACCGCAGCGAGACGTTGGTAAGGTAGCACTTCTCCAGCTCCCCCGGTTCGATGAAGCCGGAGGAGGCGAGCAGCGTCCAGGCGTCGCCGACCGCGCGGCGAATCCGGCTGAGCGTAAAGTGTTCCGGATCGAATTCCGGCGGGATCACCTGAAAGTTGAACAGCACCGCCGGAACTCCGGGCGGGGGAGATTTGCGCCGCTTGAAGAAGAGCTGGGCGTGGCTGACCGCGTCGCGAAATTCGCTTAAGTCCGCCCCCTGCCGGACGGTGTCGCGACTCTCGTAGAGGATGCCGCGCAGCATTCTGCCGAGTGCTTCGCGCTGATTGCGCAGCGCCCGCTGAATCAGCGCGTGCATTTCGACCGCGCGGAAGGCGGGCCGGCTCGAAGCGTCGCTGGTGCGGATGTAGAACATGCCGGTCTGCAGCTCGTTCTCGATGCTGGCGGTGCAGACGTGGGGCAGGTTGCGGAAGGGGCGCACCACCAGCACCGCGTACCGCTTCCCGTCGACCAGCGGCCGTTCGACGGTGAGATCGATCGGCGGTTCGACGTAGCGGTTGATGAACGGTCCGACCGTCGAGGGATCGAAGGAGTGGGTCTCCTCCGGAGTCAGCCCCTGGTAGACCGAAGGGTGGCCGGAAGCATCCTCGCCGACGCCGATGACGATGTAGCCGCCTTTGGTGTTGGCCAGCGCGAGGCAGTGGCGGACGATCTTCGCCCGCGCCGCCCGGCTCATGGCGGTCCAGCTCATCGCCGCCTTGTAGTCCAGCTCTTCGGACTCCACGCCGCGATAGATGAGTTCACGCATGTCGCGGGGCTCGTGTTCCGGCGCCTTCTCCATCGGACTATTCGGAAGCCTCCTCGTCGTAGATGATATGCTGGCAGTTGTCGCAGTAGGTGACGACCCCCTTCTGGATGCCGTTCATCGCCTGCGGAGTGATCCGGAGATGGCAGTTGCCGCAGATGCCGTTTTCGATCTTCACCAGCGGAATTCCGCCGCTGCGCCCCTTGAGCAGCGTGTTGTAGCGGCTGAGGGTGTCGCTGTCGACACCGCGGACCAGCGAAGGGCGCGTCGCCTGGAGTTTCGCGATCTCCTGCTTGATCTCACCGGCAAAGGCGATCAGCTCCTCGAATTCGGCGCGGGCGCTCTTGACCGCCGCGTCGTTGGCAGCCTTGATCTTCCGATACCGGGCCTTTTCCTCTTCGAATTTGTCGAGCAGCTCGATCACGTCCCCTTCAAGTTTACCGATCCTGTTCTTGTTGAGTGCGACGGTGTTGAGCATCGCCTGGTATTCGGTGTTCTTCTTGACCATCGCCGACTGCTGCTGGAGCTTGCGGCTCTCGTCGGTCAGGCGGGCGATCTCCGATTCGGCGGATTTGATTTCGCGTTCGACCTTGTGTGCCGCCTCTGCCGCGGCGGAGGTTGAGGCGACCAGCTGGTCGCGCTTCGCCTTGAGCGCATTCATCTCGGAGGGGAGCAGTTTCATGCGCTGTTCCAGGTCGCGGATCCGCAGATCGTTCGCCTGAAGTTTCAACAGTGACTGAACCCATTTTGCCGGCATGATTTCCTCCGTCTGGTGTGTTGTTCAAAAAAGTTCCGGCTGGTCGTCGCCCCGGCCGCCCCGGAGCGGCGAAAGGCCCAGCTTGTTCCAAGCCTTCGGGGTGGCCACGCGCCCTTTCGGAGTACGCACCAGAAATCCCTTCTGGATCAGGAACGGTTCGTAGACATCCTCGATCGAATCCTCCTCCTCGCCCACTGAGACCGCGATGTTCTTGAGCCCGACCGGGCCGCCGTGAAAGTTGGAGATGATCACTTCAAGAATCCGCAGGTCCATTTCATCGAGCCCGTCGTTGTCGATCTGAAGCATCTCGAGCGCCTCCGCCGCCACCTTGCCGGTCACCACCGAGTCGGCGCGCACCTGCGCGTAGTCCCGGGCGCGGCGGAGCAGGTTATTGGCAATGCGCGGGGTGCCGCGACAGCGCCCGGCGATCTCCATGGCGCCTTCGTCGTCGATCTCGATGCCGAGGATTCCGGCGGAACGGCGGAGGATCTGCGCGAGACTTTCCGGATCGTAATAGTCGAGCCGCATGGTCAGCCCGAAACGCGACCGCAGCGGCGCGGAGATCATCCCCTGCCGGGTGGTGGCGCCGATCAGCGTGAAGTGCGGCACCGTCAGCCGGATCGACCGGGCGCCGGCGCCCTGTTCGAGCATGATGTCGATGAAGAAGTCCTCCATCGCGCTGTAGAGGTACTCCTCGACCGTGGAGTTGAGCCGGTGGATCTCGTCGATGAAGAGGACGTCGCCGGGTTCGAGCGCGGTCAGGAGTCCGGCGAGGTCGCCGGGCTTCTCGATGGCCGGACCGCTCGAACTTTTAAGGTTGGTGCCCCGCTCGTTGGCGATGATGTAGGCGAGGGTGGTCTTGCCGAGCCCCGGCGGACCGCAGAGCAGGATGTGGTCGAGCGCCTCGTTGCGCGCCCGGGCGGCCTTGACGAAGAGCTCCAGCTGCTCCTTGACCCGGGGCTGGCCGGGGAAGTCGGCGAATTTCGGCGGCCGCAGGCTCTGCTCCTTTGCCGTGTCGCGCTTGTTCAGTGTCGAAGTGATGAAACGCTCTGTCATATTTTCATGAACATACTTGTTTTTGCAGGATTGCCGTGTTAGTTTATAGGCATTATAGTAAAAATAGCGCGAAAACGGGAAAATTGCCAGTTCCGGCAGGAAAAAAGAAAGGATTTCAGGGAATGATGTTCGATCTCGAAAAAGCGTTGCAGTCGGCCAATACGATCCGGATGCTTTCCGCGGAAGCGATTCAGAAAGCGAAGTCGGGCCATCCGGGTATGCCGCTGGGCTGCGCGGATTTCGCGTTCACGCTGTGGTACAAGTATATGCGTCATAACCCGAAGAATCCGAACTGGCTCGGCCGCGACCGCTTCATCCTTTCCGCCGGACACGGTTCGATGCTGGAGTACAGCCTGCTCCACCTCTTCGGCTACGGCCTTTCGATGGAGGAGCTCCGCAACTTCCGCCAGTGGAACAGCCGCACCCCGGGGCATCCGGAATACGGCCACACTGCCGGTGTGGACATCACCACCGGCCCGCTCGGCAGCGGGTTCGCCTCCGGCGTCGGCATGGCGATCGCCAAGCGCTACTTCGCCGCGAAAACCGGGCTGGAGGAGTCCGGACTGATGAACAACCGCATCTTCATCATCGCCGGCGACGGCTGCATGATGGAGGGATGCACCTCCGAGGCCGCCTCGCTCGCCGGACACCTCGCCCTCGATGAACTGGTGGTCTTCTACGACGACAACAGCATCACCATCGAAGGCGGAACCAGTCTCGCCTTCTCCGAGGACGTCGCCGCCCGCTTCGCCGCCTACAACTGGCGGGTCATCCGGCTGGACAACGCCAACGACATCGCAAAATGCGACGCCGCGCTGGCGGAGGCGCTCCGCTCCGACGGCCGCCCGACGCTGGTGATCGGCAAGACCAGCATCGGTTACGGCGCGCCCAACAAACAGGGCAAATCCAGTGCCCACGGCGAACCGCTCGGCGAGGAGGAGGTCGAGGCACTCCGCCGGAACCTCGGCATGCCCGCCGAACCCTTCACGGTGAGCGACGAGGTGCGCGCCTTCTGCGACGCCCGCGTCGCGGAACTCGAACAGGAGGCCGCCGAGTGGGAGGCGAAATACCAGAAGTTCCTCGAAGCCGATCCGGAGCGCGCCGCGCTGGTGATGAGCTTCGTCAACCGCACCGTGCCGGAAAATATCGCCGAAGAGCTGCTCAAGGCCGCTCCGGTCGACAAGCCGGTCGCCAGCCGCGCCTCCTCCGGGGCGGTGCTGCAGCGGGCGGCGGCGCTGGTTCCGTCGCTCTTCGGCGGAGCCGCCGACCTCGCGCCTTCGACCAAGACCAACATCAAGGACGGCGGCGACTTCACCGCCGACAACCGCGCCGGGCGGAACCTCCACTTCGGCATCCGCGAGCTGGCGATGGGGCTGGCCGGGAACGGCATGGCGCTCTTCGGCACCGCGATTCCCTACACCTCGACCTTCTTCGTCTTCTCGGACTACATGAAGCCGGCGATCCGTCTTGCCGCGCTCCAGAATCTGCATGAGATCTACGTCTTCACCCACGACTCCTTCTACGTCGGAGAGGACGGTCCGACCCACGAGCCGATCGAACAGATCGCGATGCTCCGCACCATTCCGAACCTGACGGTGATCCGTCCGGCCGAGGCGCACGAGGTGGCGCAGGCGTGGGCGGTCGCGCTTCAGGCGAAGGGACCGGTCGCGCTGCTGCTCACCCGGCAGGACCTCGCCCCCTACGACGCCGAAACCGCCGCGAAGGTCGATGTCTCCCGCGGCGCGTTCGTGGTCAGCGACGACGAGGAGTTCGACATCGTCCTGGTCGCGACCGGGTCCGAGGTGAACCTCGCGCTCGGCTCCGCGAAACTCCTGCGGGAGAAGGGGGTCGGCGTCCGGGTGGTCTCGATGCCGTCGCAGGAGCTCTTCCTGCAGCAGGATGAGGCCTATCAGGAGGAGATCCTCCCGAGCTGGTGCCCCTGCTACGTCTCGATCGAAGCCGGAACCACCTACGGCTGGCAGCGCTTCATCGGCCGCGACGGCCTCGCCATCGGCCTCGACCACTTCGGCGCGTCGGCTCCTTACAGGAAGCTCGCCGAGGAGTTCGGTTTCACGCCGGAGGGAGTCCTCGCCCGCATTCAGGAGCACTTCGTCTGCTCCGACGAGGAGGATGACGAGTGCGGCTGCGGCTGTGACTGCGATTGCGACTGCGACTGCGGCGACAAGGAGTAAATAACCAACAGCGGTTTTCGCGACCGGGATTCGCCGGAGGGAGGCCCCGCCCCCTCCGGAATCCCCGGAGAACAGGAGGGATTCATGAGAAAGTTGACCCGAAGCTGGCAGATCTTCCGCAAATCTCTCACTCTGATCGGCAGGGAGAAGAAACTGCTGATCTTCCCCCTCCTCTCCGCCTGCGCGATGCTGCTGCTGTTCGTCCTCATCATCGCCGGAATCGCCGGCGTGTGCTATCTCGCCGTCAACGGTTCGCCGGATGGGGCGGAGGCCGCATTCGCCGACACCGGCTCGGAGGAGGGAAATCCGGCGCTGAACGCGGTCGTCTTCGCGATCTTCGCGCTTGTCTATCTCTTCTGCATGACGGTGGCGAATTTTTGCAACACCGCGTTCTTCAGCGAGATCATCCGGGGGCTCGGCGGGGAGAACGTCTCGGTCTCCCGCGGCTTCGGCTACGCGCTCTACCGGCTGAAGGCGATCTTCTTCTGGTCGCTGCTCGCCTCGACGATCGGCATCATTCTGAGCGTGCTGGAGAGGCGCGCCGGGCTGGTCGGCCGCATCGTGCTCAAACTCATCGGCGTGGTCTGGGCGGTCGCGTCGGTCTTCGCCGTTCCGGCGATCGTCTGCGATCCGGAGCTCTCCAACCCCTTCACCGCGCTGAAGCGTTCCGCGTCGATCATCCGCCGCACCTGGGGGGAAACCCTCATCGGCTTTGCCGGACTGCACATCATCACCTGGGTCGGCGTGTTCCTCTTTCTCCTGGCGCTCTTCGCGGTGGGCGCCCTAATCGGAGCCGCCGGTGGCGGCGCCGTACCGGTCATCACCGGAGCGGGCGTCGGAATGCTGCTCTTCCTCTGCTTCTTCGCCTTCTGTTATCTGGTGAGTGTCGCCGAAAAGGTCTACATCGCCTCGCTCTATCTCTACGCGACAGACCGCGACGAACTCAACCTCTTCGACGACGAGGAGCTCGCCGCCGCGTTCCGCTCCCGGGAGTGACCTGCGCTAGCCGAGCAGCAGGAGCAGTCCTGAATTCGGCGGCATCTCCAGGGTGCCTGCACGCCACGTCGCGCCGCTGTCGGAACGCTGGTCCAGCAGCGGCCGCCCGGCAGGAAGCTCCAGCGCGCCGTTGAAGGGTTCCGGCTGGTTGTTGACCGCGATGAGCGCGGTGCGCCCGTCGGCGAAATGGTGCTCGGTGAGCTGGAGGAACGGCGACGGCGATTCCGCCAGCCGCCGGGGGTGCAGGATCTCCCGATAGAGCTTCCACGCATCGGTTTCGAATCCGCCGGTGGCGCCGGCCGCCGCCGCTTCGAGCGGGAAGTTAAGGAGATAGACCGTCCCTTTGCCGTACCGGTGGCGAAAGAAGGCGGGATTGCCGTCCGCTTCGCGCCCGAGGACTTCCGCCCCGTACGAATTCATCCGGTAGCGGATGCGCCGGGGGAGGGTGAACGAGAACCCGGCGTCGAAGCGGAACTCCGGCGTGTCGTTCGTCATCCGGCGGTCGCGGACACCCGCGCCGAAGATCTCGTCGATGCCGGAGAGGATGGTGTCGTTGAGCGAAAGGTAGAGCGTCGCGCCGTCGCGGACATGTTCGAGCAGCGTCTCCCAGCCGCGCACCGAAAATCCCGCCCGCCCGGCGGCGGAGGGGAGGAGGTAGCACGCCGACTCCGGCAACGCCTGCCGGGCGTGGCAAAAGGCGAGATGAATCCCCGCCTGCCGGGCGAGCAGGTAACACCCCAGCGCGGTGTGTTTGTCGGTGACGACGGCGACCGCGTCCGGCTCCCGGGCCGGGAGTGCGTCGAACGGCAGTCCGTCGAGGAACCGCCGGAAGTCGCGCAGCACTTCCGCCGTCGGATGCGGCGCGCGGTCCGAAGTGAATAGGCCGTGTTCCAGCCCCGGTTCCTTCCAGTCGTAGGGGGCGATCGCCTGCTTCTCCTGATCGAAGGCGCACCACCAGAGCAGTCCGCGCCGATCCTCGCTCCAGAGGTTCCAGAGGATCGAGCGGAGCGAGGCGGCGAGTACCGGATAGCTGCCGACGATCGGCCGCCAGGTGCCGGTCTCTTCGACGAAACAGGGCTTCCCGCCGATGTCGCCCGAGAGCCGGGCGAGGAACGCCGCGTGGTGGAGGTTGCGGATGCGGTCGAACTCTTCGCGTCCGTAGGCGGGATCCCACAGTGCGTAGGGGTGGACCGAGAGTGAGTCGCTCCACTCCGCCTGATCCTCGATCCGCCACGTTTCGTCACAGCTTTCGCCGAAGCCGGTGACGCTGACGCCGATGATCGGCCGGGTCGGGTCGCAGCTGCGGATGGTGCTGTGAATGAGCGCCGTCCAGCTCCATGCGCCGGCGGAAGAGTCGATCTTCCCGAGCAGGTTGGTTTCGTTGCCGGACTCCCACGCCGCGATGGCCGGGTGATGTTTCATGCGGTTGACGAAACAGCGCAGATAGCGCACCTCCCACTGAAGCGCGAAGGGGTCGCGGTAGAGGTCCAGCCCCTCCAGCGCGGGGGGCACGAAGAGCCCGAAGGTCATCTGGCCGGTCAGCGGGCAGACGATCAGTTTCATGCCGTACTTCTGCGCGAGGTCGGCGAAGGCTTCGAACCGCTCCAGCATGACCTCGTCCACTCCGGCCCGCCCGGCTTCGGTGTCGGGAAGCGGTTCGTCCCGGAACCGCACCTCCTTGAACCGCCCGCCGACGTCGTTGCAGTTGGCGGAGCGAAGCTGGCGGATCGGCTGGAAGTCCGGCCAGAAGGGGAAGCAGCGCAGCAGCTGCACGCCGTACTTCGCCAGCGCGGCGAGATCCGCTTCGATCGAGGCGGCGTCCCAGTTCCTCCACATGTGAATCGCCTCTTTCGAGGCCCAGAAATTGACGCCGGTGGCGAACCGGCCCGACGGGGCGGGGAAACCATCCATGATTTTTTTCCTTGCTGGAAGAGAGTTCCTACTTTGCGGGCGAGGGGGGGAGGATCAGCACGAACCTGCCGTTGCCGGAGAGGGCGCATCGCCGCCGGACGAAGGGGAGAAACGCGCTTTCTCCCGCCGAAAGCGGCACGCCGTCGATCGAGATCTTCCCTTCGACGCAGAGCGCGATATGGAAACACTCCTCCGGGAACTCCACCTGCCGTTCGCCGTCGATCCGCAGCTCCTGCGCCTCGAAGAAGCGGACCTTTTCGCGGTCGATCAGCCGGTTCCAACCGGGGGCGACCGGTTCGGGTTTCGGCAGGGAGAGCGCCCGGATCTCCGCCTCGCTGCGGGGTTTGTATTCGAAGATGTCGAGCGCGGTCTCCGGATCGAGTCCGCCGAACCGTTTTTCCGGGGCGATCTCCCGCTCGCCGCAGCGCGCCTCGGGGTTGATGGTGAGGTCGGAGGGTTCCATCACTTCGACCATCGTGATGCCGGGACCGATGGCGTGCGGCAATCCCCCCCAGACGATGACAACCTCGCCTGGTTTGACTGGAATCTTGTGCATCATCCCCAGTCCGCGCTCGTAGACGCCCGCCAGCGATTCCCGGCGGAACACCGCCTCGTCGAGCGTTTCGTTGAATCCGCAGTAGACGTAGGCGCCGGGGCGACAGGCGAGGATGATCCACGCTTCGGTTTTGCCGAAGTCGGCGTGAAAGTAGCGCTTCGCATCCGGCACGGTGGGGTGGACTTGAACCGGCAGCCGGATGGCCGAGTCGAGAAACTTGGTCAGCACGGCGGGATTGGCGCCGTAGCGGGCGAAGTGGGCTTCTCCGAGCAGGTCGGCCGGATATTTCTTCAGCAGGTCGGCGAAACGGACCTCCTCCCCGTCGAACCGGACCTTGCTCAACCCGTGCCCCGGCGCCTGAAATTCGCGGGTGTTGCCTTCGATGCAGGAGGCGATCCAGTCCTCCGGATAGTAGCCGTCGGCGGGGACACTTTCGCCGCGCATCCGGTCGATGCCGCTGCCGCCGAGATAGAGGCGGCGAACCCGGTTCGGAAGAAATTTCAGAATTGCATCCATGGTCACGCTCTCTCCTGATTTGTTGATATCGCGCTCGAAATTCTTCTGTTTAGTATACCGCCGCCGCTGCGAAAAAAAATGGAGAAAGCGCGCATAATTTTGTAGAAAACGAACCTGCGGCGATGCGGCCGCTCAACTTCAGTTGATCGAATCGAAAACGTACTGCGGCCGGAAATCGCCCCGGGCGGCGAGCGCCTGCTCCTTCGAGGTGATGCCGGTGAGCACCAGCGCGGAGACCATGCCCGATCGGTTCGCCCCGCGGATGTCGCTTGCGAGCGAGTCGCCCAGCATCAGCAGCTCCGACGGTTCCGGATGGATGCCGAACCGCCGTTCCAGTTCGCGGAAGGCGTGGCGGTAGATCGCCGGATAGGGTTTGCCGAGGTAGAAGATGTTCAGCGCGATGCCGAACTCCCGGAGCAGATGTTCAATGCAGCGCGCCTGTCCGCCGGCGCCGATGCAGATGCCGCCGGAGACCGGGTCCGGCCAGCAGAGGTCGGGGTTGGGCACGATGAACGGCCGCTCCGGATGGCGGCGGAAGAAGTTCACCGCCGCTTCCCAGCTGCCGCGCCAGTCGTAGCGCCCCTCGCCCATGATGACTCCGGCGCAGTGATCGATACAGCCCGTATCGCGTTCGAGCTGGAGACAGCGGATGGTGCCGAGACTGCCGATGGCGAAGAAGGTGCGTCCACGCCAGTCGTTCTCCTCGGCCGCGGTGTCGAGCGCCGCGAGGCAGGAGATGAATTCTTCCGGGCGGGCGGGGAGTCCGGCGCGGCAGAGGAAGGAACATTTCTGCTCCATCGTATGGTCGCCGTCGTTGGTGAGAAAGCAGAGCGGGATGCCGGCGGCGCGGCAGCCGCCGAGCAGTTCCGCCGCGCCGGGCAGCTGCCGCGGACCGCACACCAGCGTGCCGTCGATGTCGAATACGATTCCCTTGAAGCGGTGGGCTTCGCGGTTCCAGAACTCCAGAAATTTCATCGCAGTCTCTCTTCAAAGCCGGATTTTCCGGCCGATCCTTTAAAATAGCCCGATAAAGCGGAATTTTCCACCCGGAAAGGCTTGATAAACGTGCCGGTTCCGGGTATTGTAAGAGGAAGCAAGATTCAGATGGGAGTTCCGTTTTGATGGAGTGGAAACAACTGTTGTCCCCGCACCGCGTCGGCAGTTCGAAGCCCGGCGTGATCACGCAGGACCGTTCGCCGTTTCAGCGCGATTTCGACCGGATCGTCTTTTCGGGAGCGTTCCGGCGGCTGCAGGATAAGACCCAGGTGTTCCCGCTGGTCAAGACCGACTACGTCCGCACCCGGCTCACCCACAGTCTGGAAACCAGTTCGGTCGGCCGTTCGCTCGGCACCGCGGTCGGGGTGGAGATCTGCAAGAATTTCGACACCGCCGGAGCGCAGCCGAGCGACATCGGCGCCGCCGTCGCCGCCGCCGCCCTCGCCCACGACATCGGCAATCCGCCGCTCGGACACGCGGGCGAGGAGGCGATCCGGTACTGGTTCACCCATTCCCCGGTCGCCTGCGCCATGCGCGATGTGATGAATGAGGACGAGGCCGCCGACATCGAGCGTTACGAAGGCAACGCGCAGGGGTTCCGGGTGCTGACCCGCCTCGAAATGCCCGATCAGAAGGGGGGAATGCAGCTCACCTGCGCCACGCTCGCGGCCTTCGCGAAGTATCCGAGCGCGTCGCGGGTCGAGGTGAAACCCTCCGGCGTGGCGGGCAAGAAGTTCAACTTCTTCCGCGAGGAGCAGGAGTTCTTCGCCGAGGTCGCCGAGCATACCGGAATGATTCCGGCCGGCCCCTGGGCGTGGCAGCGCCATCCGCTCGCCTATCTGGTCGAGGCGGCGGACGACATCGCCTACCGGATCGTCGACTTCGAAGACGGCCAGCGGCTCGGGCTGATCGACTATCAGGAGCTGGAACGTCTCTTTCTGGAGATCATCGATTCGGAGCGGTCCGCCGAATATGTCGCGACCATCGCTTCGCCGATCCGCAAGGCGGAGTTTCTGCGCGCGCAGGTGATCGGGCGGCTGGTGCGCGAGGTTTCGGCGATCTTTCTCGCTCACCACGACGAACTGCTGGCCGGGACGCTGCCGCGGCCGCTGCTCGACTACGTCTCCTGTCAGGAGCCGCTGAAGCGGATCCAGAATCGGAGCACCCGCGACATCTACAACCACCGGCAGGTGGCGGAGGTGATCGGCGCCGGGTTCGAGCTGGTCTCCGGCATGCTGGACATCTTCGTGCCCTGCGCCAACGAGATGGCGCTGGAGCGGACCGGCGGCAAAGGCGCTTCGTTCCGCAGCCGCCGGATTGCGGCGCTGCTGCCGGATCTGGAGCAGCATCTCGCCGACGAGGAGTGGTGCCGGAACGGTTACCGCCGGCTGCTCACCGTGCTCGACTACGTCTCCGGCATGACCGACTCCTACGCGGTTTCGCTCTACCAGAAGCTCAAGGGGATCTCGATCTGACCGGCCGCCCATGCGGGGCCGGAGTGATCCGGGGTGCGGTTCACCGGCGGATTCCGCCGAGCCGTTCGAGCCCGAGCAGGGCGGCGTAGAGGACGTTGACTGAACTGCACGAACAGCTCCTCCGGTAATCCGGGCGGCAGAACGCCTTCAGGAAACGGCGGATCAACGGCTCCCTCACCTGCCGCCCGGGCGCCAGGAGCAGTCCGGTCATCAGATTGCCCGGAATCCGCACCAGATTGAAGAGATCGTGAAACCCCGGCGTCTGGCCGCAGCGCAGATCGAGTTTTCCGTACGAAACGACCCCGCCGTCGGGCCGGTGCACCAGCCGCAGCGCCGTCGAATCCCGCCAGGCGGTCGCCGGAATCGACCAGGTGCCGCGCCACCTCTCCAGTTCCGGGAGAAAGGAGCCGCACAACATCTCCTCGGTGACATCGCCGATTTCACGGGCGATGGCGGAGAATTCCGGGCGCGGATCGAGCTCGTGGCAGAGGGCGAGCGTCAGCAGAAACTGCGAGAGTTCAAAGTGGTTCCAGTCCTCCTTGGGTTCGGCGGCGCGGCGGAGCGCCCGGCCGATCATCCGGTCGTAACACGCCCGCCAGTGCGCGTCGCCCGAGAGTTTCCATGCCGCCAGGTAGAACATCGGCAGCCGGAGAATTTCATGCGGCAGGACCTCATCCATTTGCAGCAGCGAATCCGGCACGCCGCCGAGGGTGAGGTAGCTGTATTGATTTTCCGAAACCACCTCCCGCTCGCCGCGGGCGGCGAGCTTCACGACCAGGGAGCGGATCCTCTCCCGCTCCGGCTCCGTGGCGGCATCGCTGCGGAAGTAGCGCCACAGCCCCCAGACCCAGAAGGTCAGCTGGTCGCGCGACGAACAGCTGTAACAGCTTGTGCCGTCCCGGTGGGAGACGCTGCGGACCACGTAGCCTTCGCGGCCGTGCACGGTGGCGCAGAGCTCCAGTCCACGGAGCAGTTTTGCGGCGAATGCGCGGCACTCCTCCGCTGTTTCCGGAAAGAGCCGGGCGCGGAGAAGCGCCGCGTGGATCATGATCCCGCCGTTGAGCGCACTGTCCTCCATCCCGGTGGCGTAGCCGCGCGGATTCGGGAAATCGTGTTCGATCTCCTCCGGGAACGGCAGAAAATCGAAACGGTCCTTCCCGGTCGAGCCGAGGTAATCGTAGATGAGATTGGTACGTCCGCAGAAGAGCAGACCGCTGATCTGCTCCCACGCGGCATCCAGCGAAGTGCGCAGTTCCGGCGCTGTCAGAGGGGGAAACGTTGTCGTCATGAGGAGAGGTTCTCGTATCGGGCTTGTTGCAGTTTCACTCAAAGTGGATCGACGCCGAAAAGCGCGAATTTGACGCTCTTGTTGGTCTGTTCCTTCAACTGGGTCCGGGAGGCCATTTTCACATGCCCGTCGCCATATGCGGTCGACACGGAGTTCCTGTTGTGGATGATCCAGGGATTGGCCCCCCAGGTGCCGACGTCACCGCCGAAGAAGACCGCCTTGGGGCCGTTGTTCATCACCCCTTTCCGTTTGCTGTCGATCAGCAGAACGAAACGGCTGGGGGAGCGCAGCTGCTTGAAATTCAGAAGCGTGTCGTTGGTGGTCATCCCCGGGGCCGTTGTCTTGATCGAACCGCTCAGGTCGCCGTTTCGCCAGCTGCCGAGATAGTTCAATCCGTAGCAGTTGTTCCGGATGAAGTAGGTGCTCGCCAGATTTTCGGCGGTCGCGAGGTCGCTTTCCGGACAGAGGGCGACATACCGGTTGCCGGTGCGCAGATAGCCGCCCCGCATCAGGGCGCCCGCGTAGTTTTCCACCCCCAGACCGCTCGCGGGGACGCTCTCCCGGTAATCCGACGCGTAGAGCAGGATCAGCTGATTCATCGTCTTTAAATTGTTGTTGCAGGCGGCGGTCTTGCCCCGCTGTCTCGCCTTGTTCAGCGCCGGCAGCAGCAGACTGGCCAGAATCGCGATAATGGCGATGCAGATCAGGAGTTCGATCAGAGTGAATGTGCGAAGGGAACGGGTCTCCAGATGTGTGTGGATCATGATTCAACCTTTCCTGTCAAATGGCATCTTCGTATTGGCAATTGGTTCTTTCCTGTTCTACCAGCGGTAATAGCGGTACGGATCGTCCGAGGCGATCGGAATATCCGGATAGAAGCGGTTCTCCGGAACCATCGAGAGGGTCACCGTCGACGGCAGATCCCCGGGATATTTCCGCTTCTCCTGCGAAATCTTCACCACATTTTTCTCCGGATGGAGCAGGGCGGCCGGTACGACGAACCGGCGGGAGAGCCCCCGTTTGCTTCCGGCAATGTTGATCGTGCGTTCCGGAATCTTCCGGCCGTTGACCTCCACCGCGAGGGAGCGCGAGGGCGAGGAGACCGCAAGGATCGCGTCGCTGCTCCGGCGGAGAACTTCCGGCGCGACATCGAAGGTGTTGCTGTGCTCTTCGACCCGCTTTTCGCCGGAGGCGGTTTCGGAGCTTTTCCAGCGGCCGGAGAACGCCACGCCGCGTTCCCGTTCGAGACGGCGGCGGTGTTCCCGGTCCAGTTTCCCCCAGGCGTCGAACCGGTCCGCGGCGCCGAGATTGCGGAGCAGCCGCGAAATGAGAAAATGGTTTCTGCGGCGGCTGGTCCGGTACTGAAAATCGGTTTCATTCATCATCCACGGCGCCACCTGCAGCACCACCACGCTTCCTTTGCCGAGCCGCAGGGCCTGCAGAGCGGTTCCGCCGTTGGAGCGGCCGGTGAATCCGGCGAACTCCAGCTCCATCCGGCAGTGCAGATCGGCGTTGGAGATTCCGCGGAACTCCGGTACCGCCCCGAGATCCCCGACGAAATCGGAGAAGCGCTTTTCAACTTTTGTCTCGAATCTGCCGGGGAAGAGGTGATTCAGCTCCTCCTGCGACAGCGCGAGGGCGAAGACATTCAGCCCCTGCTTTACCGCGCCGGTCAGGTCGCCCAATCCGGTGCCGGAGGAGACGACAAGTACGCCGGATTCCGGAATCGTCACGCAGGGCTGAAACGCGACGCCCAGATCCTCCAGCAGCTGCGCCGCCTTCTCCCCGCCGCTGAACCAGGTCGGTCGGTCGGGCTGTACCCGGGCGGAATCCAGACGGCACAGCAGCCGGCGCAGGAGCTCATCCGCCTCCGGTTCATTCTGCGTCCGGTCGGAAAGATCGAACTGAGAGAAGATGGCGATGCCGTTCCCGCTTCTCCATTCCACCGCGGGGGTGTACTGCAGGTCGAAGCCGCACTGCATCAACGGCAGGAAATCGCCGATGACCGGCTTCTCCAGCGGAACACTGCAGACGTTGCCCCGGTTGCCCGCCCGCCACGCCCGGGTGTTGGAAAATCCCTGCCAGTTCCAGACCGGATCCTGCCGCTCCCAGCCGGGCAGGGCAAGTTCCGGCGGCGTCAGCGTGGAGGCTCCCCGCCAGTCGCGGGCCGGTTTCGCCGTGAAATCGGCGACCAGCGGGAAGACGGTGCGGATCCCGTACTCATTGCTGCGGAATCCGAGTTCGGCGAGTCCGGCGGAGTCCTGTTCCAACACCAGCAGCCGTCCGCCCCGCCGCATCTTCTCCGCCAGCGGCAGCGGACAGCCGGGCAGAGCCTGACGACCGACGACCAGCAGATCAACCTCTTCCAGATCCGCATCGCTCTTCACACTCCGGAAGGGCACGCCCAGACGCCGGAGCGCCGCCTCACTCTGCTCCCGCGGATCGTACAATCCGACCCGCGACTGCAGCCGGAGCGGCGGGGCGGAGGCGACCAGATCGATCCCCAAGCGGTCGCCCCGCTCCTCTCCGTTGTCGAAACGGACCGTCGCCTCGATGGGGAATGACCGCTCCCGGCAGCTCTCCGGAATCGGGAAGGTCACCGGGAGGTCGCGCCGGGTGCCCGGCATCAGAGAGACTTCTTCCTGCTCTTCCAGACCGAGCGCCGGAACGCGCCAGCGGACCTTCGCGTTTCGCGTCCGACGGGAATCGTTCAGGATCACAATCGTCTTTTCGACGGTTTCGCCGGGGCGGAAGGTGTGGGATTGTTCGGTCACGTCACCGGGTTTTCCGCCGATCCAGGCGATCAGCTCCCGCAGGTACGGCAGCCCCGCTTCGCCGACCCGGCTGACGGCGTAACTGCCGTATCCGTCGGCCGGATAACCGCCGCCGCGCCGGGTGCGGTCCGGCACGATTCCCGGCTGTTTCAGGTTGCGGAAACGGTCCGGATGGAGCTGTTCGTCAACCTCGTTCCGGCAGCGCCAGAATTTGCCCTGATCCCAGGGGAGGATGGCGGAGACGCCCCGGGCGCGCATATCCCGGTAGTTCTTCCCGATCATCGCGGCGATCACCTCGTCGCCGTCCTCATTGGCGGAAAATCCGCCGATCTCGCCGTACTGGACCGGCCGGTTTCCGGCGCAGAGGCGGCTCTGCCGTTTGTAGCGGATCTCCTTGAGCCGCGAGCTGCGGTACGCCTTTTCGCCCAGAATCGCCGCGTTGTACTCGTTGAACCACATGCACTGCACGCTCCGGACGCGCCAGATGAAATCGGGCCCGCGGTAGCTCGACCATGAGGCGATGTGCGGATTGCCCCACTCCACCAGCATGAGCGGCTTGACGCCGAACCGCTCCCAGTGTTCGAACCAGTCGCTCCGCTCCTGTGCCGGAACCCAGTTGAGGTAGCAGTTGATGGAGAAGATGTCGCCGAGGTTGCCCGATTCATGATGGTAAACCGGTCGGGAGGGATCCAGCTGTTTGATGAGCTCCGCCGAGAGCAGCGCCTGGCGCCGATTTCTGTAATCGACGGCGTTGGCCTTCTTCATGAATGGATCCGGGGCGTAGACGCCGTCGATCTTCTGCGGATTCTGGTCGCCGTAGTAGCCGGTTGCGTTGTGGTTGACCGCGTACAGAACCACGCCGGGAACGTTCTGGAACCGCCGGATCAGAAATTCCGCCATCTTCCGGTAGCGCTGTTCGTTTTTCTTCAGATCCCATTCGAAATCCTTGATGTGTGGCAGCGTCAGCGAAGTGAGCACGCCGGCGCGGGAGCTCTGGAGGTAGAAATCATCCTGATAGCCGACCATGCCGGGGGTGAAGAAGTAGTTGTAGGCGATCAGGTGGTTGAAGCCGTTCTTCTTCGCCCGTTCGGCGTAGCGGCGTGTGGCGGCGGCGCTGGAGTGGTCGGCGCCGTCCCGCATGGCGGAGCTGCACAGGCTGCGAAGATGGATCACCGACCCGTTCAGCATGAAGTTTCTGCCGTCGATCCAGAACTCCCGGAAGCCGAACTGTTGCGGCAAAAACGCATCCAGCGTGGCGCCGTCCGCCGCTTTCAGGCGGAGATTGGCGGTGTAGAGGTTCTCCGGCGTGTCGGTGTCCCAGAGGTGTTCCGCGAGCCAGTCGGCGGAGAATTGGATGCGGAACGGCCGCCCCCCGGACGGAATCCGGAAGCGTTCCGACTTCACCTGTTTGACGACCTCGTTGTTCCATAAAACATCCGCTTCGAGGGTGTAATCGCCGCCGTTTCCGGAGAGGCCGGTGTCGAAGGTGATCCGTTTCCGGCGGAAGCTGGTGAGGATGTGCACGTCGGTGATGGCCGCATGGAGCGGCTCCGCATGCAGATAGACGTCGCCGGTGATGCCCCGGTTGCTGATGCTCTTCGCCTCTTTGTGCTGCCGGTCCGGCGCCATGAAGACGCTGTCGCCGCTGCCGGCGGCCACGGCGGAGACCAGAATCGCCAGCTCATGCTTCCCGCCGGGGGTGACGAAGCGGGTGAGGTCGATTTTCCCGCCGGGGAAGTAGAGGTCGCCCGCCGGTTTCCCGTCGACGAAGATGCGTCCGGCGGTCTGGAGCATGGTGATTTCCAGCAGAATTCTCCGATTTCTCCAGCCATCGGGGATGGTGATGGTACGCCGGTACCACGCCGAAACCAGCGCCGCGGGATTTCCTCCCGGGAACCGCTTCGCATCCAATCCGTAAACCATCGTGCTGTCGCCCGGCTGGTTCTTTTTTTTGCCCATGCCGGGCCAGATGCCCGGGACCTTGAAGAATCCCCACCCGGAATGTTCCGCAGGCATCCTGCGGGCCGTTTCCGTGGTCAGGACCGGGTAGAACTGCCACAGCCCGTTCAGAGAGACGATCTCCCGGGTCGAGGTGGTCCGGCGCCAGGCGTCGTCCATGCTCCAGTTTTCCTCAAGCGACAAGCCGTTCGGCGGCGGCGCGTCGCCCCGCGAATTCTCTTCCGCGCCGTACTCCGGCAGGAGCAGAAGCACCGTTGCGCAGATAAAAAGAAGTTTTCTGATCATGAAAATCTCCATTTGATGAATGAATTCTATTTATATTTTATGACAAAAGTCGTTGCATGTCAATATTGCACCGATTATATTATATCGTGAAACGGTTAAAATATATATGGAAAATTAACATCATGCAATATCCGCGGAAAACGATCACGGCCGACCGGGAGGAGTTTCTGCCAGAGACCGTCACTCATCAGGAGGCGGGAGAACAGCGACTGACGGTTCACCGCCGGAACAGCCGGCTCTACTACCTCTATCTGCCGCCGGAAATCCGGGAGATGGTATATGTGGAAAATTTCTTCGAAACCCACTGGCTCAAACGGGCGCGGTTCCATCGGCGGAACGTCCCCTGGCCCTCGGTGGAGTTTGTGCGGGAAGGCGCACTGCGGGTGGAGACGCGCGAATGGGAAACGCCGCGGATCGTCCACGCCGGGAGCCTGCTGTGGATTCCGCCGGTCTGCGAGGCGACGCTGAGTCCCGGGCCGGAGGGATTCTGCCGCAAAGTTTCGCTGACACTGGGCGGAGCGCTTCTGCCTGCCTGGCAGCGGGCGAACGGCTTTGACCGCTGCCGGATCCTGCCGGAGATCGACCGGAAAGAGTTCGAATTACGTCTGGAGGAGTTTCGGCTGCTCTACGAACAGCAGTCGGAGCAGGCGCTGCGGGAAAACGGCGTGGCGACCTGGCGTCTGCTGCAATTTCTGCAATCGCCCTATCCGGTGCGGGAGATTCCTGAGCGCTTTTTGAAACTGCGGGAGAAGATCCGCCGCAATCTTCACCGTCCGCTGACGTTGGCGGAGCTGAGTCATGATGCGCAGTGCACGAAGATCCATCTGGTACGAGAATTCCGGAAATACTTCGGAGAGCCGCCGCATCGGATGCTGCGGGGCATGCGCATGCGCCTTGCCGCCACCATTCTGCTGCAGAGACCGGAACTTTCGATCAAAGAGGTTGCCGCGCAGGTCGGGTATGACAGCGCACTGATATTCTCTTCGGAATTCAAACGGTACCACGGGGAATCGCCGCGGAACTTTCGGAACGGTGCAGCACGTTCTGCGGCTGGGAGGGAAAATGGCGTTTCAAATTCGTAGTATCGTTCCATTTTGAAAGAAGGTACTTGAAAAGGGCAGTGTCCGATTTTTGCACACATTTGTTTTGCATGTCTCTACGGCCTGGCCCGCGCTCTTGTTAAGCACGTCCTGCGCTGCGAGCGGAATTTCCACAGCAACCCTGTCTTCTCACGGGCCTTAAGCGCGGTCAGCGCCGCGAGCGCATGTGAGAGAACTGCTTTGCGAAACGCAAAGCAGCAAGGAGCAATTGCGACGCAGTCGAACGGAGTCGAGCGGAGCCGCTCCGGCGATTGAGGAGTTGGCGGGCGAAGCCCGACAAGTAAGGCCCGCAGGGCCGCGTGCGGATCAGTATCAACCCGGTTCAGACTTCTCACGGGCGCAAGAGGTCTGGAGGGCGACCGCCTTTCCTGCTCCCCAAAGCAACAAAGTCGTCCCAACAGTTGATTATACTGCGACAAGAATTTCCAGAAAATACAACTCGGCAAAATACAAGCTGTAAAGAGACACAATGGCGATTATCCACTTCGCTTTCGAATAAAACAGGCTCAATAGTACAATAATCAGGAGCAAAAGAAATAAATACCTGTACAATAATTCGAAGGAGAATCTACTGAAATATAATCCCGCAAAAGTTGCTGGAATAACAAAAAATGACATGACCCAGGCAACAAGAAGATTTGTTTTCTTTCTCACACAAAGGATATGAGAAAAGATAAAAGAAGTTCCGACTGGAAATACAAAAATGACAGGCGTTCCCAAGAGACATAGGATCGCAGTAACGATTGTTTTATAGATTCCTTCGCCTTTTGTCATGATTTCATCTCCTCCGGTTTTTACTACCAGGAGGAATAAAGCAAAATAAAAGAAGAGATACACATACATGGTTTTCTTATGATAGGACATCGCTACGCTGTCTGATTTCATTTTGCCTCTTCGCGAGCTGAAATTTAACAAAAATTATTGAGCGACTGGAGTAAAGGTTTTCGAATTACCATTGCATCGAAAGAACGGATTGCAACTTCCCGTCCGACAAGTTGTAATGTTTTTTCAGAAAGGAATATGCTGAGAGTATGGAAGCTGGAGAGCCGGGTACCCGCTTGTTCCCTTTAACTAGCATTTTCTCTTGAACGTTCGAATCTACGCCACTATCCTGCTCCACGTCCCTCAAAAGTTGGAATCTTTCCCTTCCGGCATCGTCCTGTTCTTCTGAAAAGGTCGGGATGGCGACCGTCCCGCATGTTTCCGTAACTTTCAGTGTATCAAAGTATACGCCCAGTGAGCCCCATGGTGAGGAGGAAGAGGGATTTTTTTTGAGTGGGAATTTACCAAAAAGATGAATGCCGTCGGGCTATGATGACCGCCCGACGGCATTTCCTCTTCATAATAATGAGCCCGAGCTCATTGACTACGTTGTTTCGCCCCGGGGATCAGCGAATCAATCTG
>OLGD01000868.1_pt1 | contig 53414 bp, 46 predicted proteins | sample 1605311 | NCBI WGS metagenome assembly OLGD01 (sample SAMEA3888917, study PRJEB22519) | human gut metagenome | biome: human gut; feature: human-associated habitat; material: faeces | place: Denmark | collected 2010
ACATCTTCCGAGACAATGGCATCGACCCGGATATTCTGGGCAGAAAGCGGATTGAAAATTTCTCCGTCCGGCTGGATGACGCAGTGCGGGAGGGCCGATTCTTACCAGACAGGCGCATTTACAACAGTCGCCCGGCAGGGGCAGCAGCCCCGGAACAGATGCCTCTTGAAGAGCGTGTCCGCTGGCTCATCCATGAATTGGAGTATGCAAAGCAGGAAGTCGAGTTCTTAAAAAAACTGCAAATGGCGAATACGGAGGCCCGGAAAGAATGGGAATCGAAGCACCGGCACGGGTAAAGTACGCGCTCATCCGAGAGGCAACGGAACGGGACGGCAATATGCTCAACGTCAGCTGGATGTGCCGAATTGCCGGGGTGACACGCAGCGGTTACTATGCCTGGCTTGACGCTGCTCCTGCCCGTCAGAGCCGTGAGGAAGCTGACCAAATAGACTTTGCCAACATCCTGGAAGCCTACCGTTTCCGGGGCCGTCCCAAGGGCGCACGAGGCATTCACATGAGGCTGCTGCATACAGGAATCCGCATGAACCTAAAGAAAATTCGCCGGTTAATGGGAAGATATGGGCTAAAATGTCCCGTTCGGAAAGAAAACCCGTACAGACAGATGGCAAGGCAGCTACGAACCAGCAATGTAGCCCCCAACCTGGTGCAGCGCAATTTCCATGGTTTCGGCCCCAGGAAAATCCTCCTGACGGACATCACCTATCTGTTCTACAAAGGTGGGAAATGTTACTTGTCAACCATTCTGGATGCCATGACCAGAGAGATTCTGGCCTACCGGCTGAGCCCCTCTCTGGAGGTGCCCTTCGTGTTGGAAACGGTGGATGCTCTGGTACGGGACTACGGCAGCCAGCTGGATAATACCACCATTGTCCATTCAGACCAGGGATGCCACTACACCAGCTGCGCTTTCCTCCAAAAGCTGAGGGACAGTGAATTTCTGCAATCCATGTCCAGGAAGGGAAATTGCTGGGACAATGCGCCCCAGGAAAGTTTATTCGGACACATGAAAGATGAAATCCGGGATGCTGTGTCCTACTGCTGCTCCTTTGGGAGCGTCCAGGAAATTATCGACGACCAGATGGACTACTACAACAATGACCGCTACCAGTGGGACTTGCTGAAGCTGTCTCCACGGGAGTATTACGGCTACCTGACAACCGGCATTTACCCGCTTCAACTTTGCACCGCTGGGAACTGACAGTTTGTTCCAAGAAGGTAGAAAAAAGGCAGCACATGATGTACTGCCTGGCACAAATCCATTCCGACCGTTCGTGCCGCTCCTCAACGCTGCACAATCCTTCTGGGATGGTAAAACAGTATCATATCATGAGGGCGTAAATTTTTCCACCCCTCAGAATTAGGGTCTATCTGAAAACCGGGAATATGACCAACAGCGAGGGATTTTTCGCCTGCTGAAGCCATTTTTCCGCAGGAATACTTTGTGTATTACAAGGGAAAATGGTGCACAGCAGACGGAAAAGACCCGCTGTTTGGGCGTGTTGACGGTTTTCAGATAGACCCTAAAATGTCCTTGACATGGGGTACACTTCAACTTGCACGGCAAGGGGTACGGCTTTTTTAAAACAGATTCCACCACGACGCCCCGTGAGCCTGCCCCATGGCTTCCACCTTTCTGGAAAGGGCGGCGCACCCGGCGGCGAAGTCGGTTTCCTCCCGGGCGGCGGCGTAGACCTCCACCTCGGCAAACAGCGCGTCAATCTCCTCCATGGGCGTGTGGTCGGCAAAGCAGGCGCCCAGATGGCGGCTGCGCCCCCATGCTTCCCGCGCCTGAAGCATCAGCACTTCTCCCTGCGCCATGTCTCCCTGAAGCGCCGTTTTCGCGGCGTTTTCCAAATCCCGTGCAATCGGCTCATGGCACTTGGCCATGCCCCATGTGGCGGCAATGCCCCCGGCCAGCAGGACGAGAAGCAGAGCGAATCCGATCCAACTGCGTTTCATCTGCCGTACTCCTTTCCCAGCCACACGACCTTGTTCCCGGCGTCCACCGTCAGCAGCAGGGTGTCCGCGATTTCCGCGCGGTGCTCTTGCAAGATTTGCTTCAGCCATGCTTCATCCTTCCCGGCTCTGCCCAGATTCTCTCTGGAAAGGAAGCCGTCCTCCACGATGGTCACGGGGAGGAACTGGGGCTTGGGGTGAATGCCCGCATCCTTGGCGCTGGCAGGTCGCTCCTTGGGGAAGGGGAACACGGAAAGATTTCCGTCGGTTTCCAGAATGGCGTACTGCACGGCGGTGATGTCCAGCACGTCCTTTTCCCGCAGGTGCCCCGTCAGCTCGTCCAGCGTCACCCGGGTGCGGCGGAGATTGTCCTGCATCAGCTTCCCGTTTTCAATCAGGATCACCGGCTTGCCGCACAGCAGCTGCCGGAACTTCACGCTGTACAGGATCAGCCCGGACAGCACCAGCTCCGACCCCAGAACCGTCAATATCGGCACAAGCCCGGAATACAGGGGGATCGCCCCGTCCTGCATGGGAATTGCCGCCAGATTTGCCAGCAGCATGGTCACAACAAACTCCGTCGGCTCCATCTCCCCGATCTGCCGCTTGCCCATCAGCCGGACGCAGACGATCAGCACCAGATACAGCGCGATGGTGCGCACATAAGACATAATCAAAACCCGTCACCTCTTTGAAGTAGCTTCTCCAAAAGGCGGCGGGATATACGAAAATTCTCCCGGACGGCTGCGCCATCCGGGAGAAAAATCATGCGGGAATATTCTCTTTCACAACGGCAACGCCGTCTACCAGATTCGCCATTTCCAGCGTACCCTCCACGGCCATCTGGCGTTCCATCAGGTCGGTGAGGATCACCATGCCGTCCCGGCACTCGATCTTCATGACGTTGCGCATCATGACCGTTTCCGGGGTAAGCTTGTTCTTATAAACGGTAGAAAGACACATTGTCTGTCCCTCCTTTACTTGACCTCAAGGCTGGACAGCACAACGCTCAGGCGCATGTTGCCCTTCTCAAAGTCGGATACGGCGGCCATGACCTGCTCGTAAGCGGTGTGGTCGCCCGCCTTGTCCAGCTGGACGGCCAGATCGGCCAGCTCTTTGGCATGGGCGGCGTTGTGGCCGACCATGTACTTCATCAGCGCCACCAGCTCCTCCATGGGCGTGTGCTCGCAGGTGCTGGCGCAGGACGCGCAGTCCTGACCGCAGTCATGGGAGTGGGTATGCTCCGCGCCGTCGGCGTGGAGGTGGGCGTGGTCGTGGGGATGTTCGTGGTCGTGGGTATGCTCATGGGTATGGGGGTGGGTGTGGGCAACGCCGTCATGGGTATGCTCGTGGGTATGGGTGTGCTCATGCTCGTGGTCATGGCCGCCGGCCACGTGGTCGGAATCGATATGCATAGGAAAAGCCTCCTTGAGTTTTTCTAAGGAAGCTCTGAATAAATCGGCAAGAGCTGTGAGCGAGAGATTTTTCGGCCAATCGACGCATCGAAAGCGGCGGAATACTTTGTGTATTTCCCGTTTTCGATACCGAAGAGTGGGCGGAAAAGATCCGCTCACGGCCGCAGACGATTTGTTCAGAGGTTCCCTAATATTATACCCGCGGAAAGCGCATCTGTCAAAACATTTATTTTTGTGCAGATATCCCCCGGGAGGGCTTGCGAAATACGCAGAAAAAAGGTATACTATAAAAAGTATGTTTCACCCGAGAAAGAGGGGCAAGACGATGACCGACCACACCCACGAATGCTGCGACGCCCATGACCACGACCACGAGCATGACCATGCCTATCTCCATGCCCATGGCATTCCCCACAGCCACGGCCATGTCCACGAAAATCAGAAGGCCGTACTGAACCGGCTGTCCCGCGCCATCGGCCATCTGGAAAAGGTGAAGCGGATGGTAGAGGAAGGGCACGACTGCTCGGAGGTGCTCATCCAGCTGGCGGCGGTGCGTTCCGCGCTGGACAACACCGGCAAGGTGATCCTGAAAGACCACATGCGCCACTGCATGGTAGACGCGGTAGCCGCCGGTGACCAGGACGCCATCGACGATCTGTGTCAGGCAATCGACAAGTTCATGAAGTAACGCTCAGGGGGTCAGGCGAATGCCTGACCCCCGTCATTATTTTTCTTTGGAAGTGAGCGCGTTCAGCAGGCTCACACCGGCGATGATCACGCCTGTGACCAGAAAAACGCCCAGCATTCCCGTGCCCACAATGGGCAGAACGTTTATCAGATAATCCACATGCAGCTCCATTTTTAACCTCCTACCAGCGCCAGAATCAGGCCGCCCGCAATGACGGAGGCGATCTGGCCGGAAACGTTGACCCCGGCGGCGTGCATCAGCAGAAAATTCTGCTTATCCTCCGCCAGACCCATTTTATGCACCACACGGGCGGACATTGGGAAAGCGGAAATTCCCGCCGCGCCGATCATGGGGTTGATCTTTTCCTTCAGGAACAGATTCATCAATTTCGCGATCATCACGCCGCCCACGGTGTCCATCACGAAGGCGACCAGCCCAAGCCCCAGAATCAGCAGCGTCTCCACCCGCAGGAATTCCGCCGCATTCATCCGGGAGGCGATGGTCAGTCCCAGCAGGATGGTAATGAGGTTCGCCAGCACGTTCTGCGCCGTCTCCGACAGAGAATTCAGCACGCCGCACTCCCGGATGAGGTTTCCGAACATGAGAAATCCGATCAGCGCCACGGCCTGGGGCGCGACGAGTCCGACAATGACCGTCACCGCAATGGGGAACAGGATTTTCGTGGTCTTGGACACGGGACGGCCTTTGTAGGTCATCTTGATCTTCCGCTCCGCCTGGGTGGTACACAGCCGGATGACCGGCGGCTGGACCATCGGCACCAGCGCCATGTAGGAATAGGCCGCCACCATAATGGCCGCCGTGTAGCCGGAACCCAGCTGCTGGGCGACGAAGATGGACGTGGGGCCGTCCGCCGCGCCGATGATGGCGATGGAGGCCGCGTCGTTCAGTTCAAATCCCAGTAAGGATGCCAGTCCCAACGTGAAGAAAATGCCGAACTGCGCCGCCGCGCCAAAGATCATCAGCTTTGGATTTGCCAGCAGCGGCTGGAAATCGATCATCGCGCCGATGCCGATGAACAGCAGCAGCGGGAACAGCTCATGTCCCGCGATGCCAAGCTCAAACAGGTGGGCGATGACCTCTGCTGCGCCGGAATTGGGCAGGTTTACCAGAATCGCGCCGAAGCCCATGGGCAGCAGCAGCGACGGTTCCATCTCCTTGACGATGGCGAGGTAGATCAGCACGCCGCCGATGAGCCACATCAGCACCTGCTGCCAAGTCAGAAACGTCAGATTTTCCACAAGCACTTCCATAAATAAACTCCTTTGATAACGGTCAGGGGACATCCACGCCGCCTGAATTGGGGTATATTATACTGCGCCGACGGTAAAAATGGGGTAAAGCTTTGCCGGACAGAGAAAGTCTCTCCGGAAAGGCCACGGCAGCCTTTCCGGAGAGACTTTGTATTATTCGTCGGCGATGCGGTAGCCCACGCCCAGTTCGTTGATGACGTACCGGCTGTCCCCCGGACGGCAGCCCAGCTTCTTGCGGATGTTCGCCATGTTCACCTGTAATTTTTTCACACTCCCGTCGTCCATGCTGCCCCAGACGGAGCGGATGATGGTGGCGTAGGTCAGCACCTTGCCTGTGTGCTGGCTCAGAAGCGCCAGAATGTTGTATTCCGTCTGGGTCAGGTGAACCGGGCTTCCCCCGACGCTCACCTGCCGTCGGTCATAGTCGATGACCAGATCGTCCACGGTGAACAGGTTGGAGGGCGCGACCCGCGCCCGGTTCCGGCTGGCGCGAAGCGCCGCCCGCACCCGCGCAAGCAGCTCCGCCGTCCCAAAGGGCTTGGTTATGTAGTCGTTGGCGCCCAGATCCAACGCGGAGACCTTGTCGTTCTCCTCCGTCCGGGCGGACAGGACGATGATGGGCACCGTGCTGAAAAGGCGCACCTGCCGGATAAATTCGCCGCCGTCCATGTCCGGAAGCCCCAAATCCAGCACCACCAGATCCGGCGTGTAGGAGGAAAAGATCAGCAGTCCCTGACGGCACCGCTCGGCAGTCAGCACCTGATAGCCGTTGGTCTCCAGAATCGTCTGGACAAAGCCCAGAATGCTCTGGTCGTCCTCCACGATAAGTACCTTATATTTGTTATTCCCCATTTTCGTCCTCCATTTCCAGCCGGAAGCCCACTTCGGTTCCGCCACCGGCCCGTTTGTTCGCCCAGATCTCGCCGCCGTGGGCCTTGATGATGGCGCTGCACACGCTCAGGCCGATGCCCATGCTGCTGCGGCTCTGATCCATGGGCGTTTCGCTGTTCAGCATTCCCGTGAACAGCTTGGGGAGCTTTTCCTCCGGAATGCCGCAGCCGTCGTCCTCTACGTAAAAATACGCCCAGAGACCCTTGACTTCTACCCGAAGCCAGAGATTTTTCATGCCCTTGGCGTGGAAAACCGCGTTTTCCAGCAGATTCATCAGCACCTGAGAGATCAGCATGGCGTCCATGGGAATGCTGACGAATTCTTCCGGAATTTCCACATGAACCTCCGTGTCCGGGTAGTGCTTGTGGAATTTCACCAGCACCGCGTCGATCAGTTCCTCCAGAACGGTGTCGTTCTTGGAAAGACGGACAGTGGAGGTGTCAACGCGGGTCACGGACAGCAGATTTTCCACCATCCGCACCAGCCATTGGGCGTCGGCGCAGACGTCCGACAACAGTTTGATATGGGTCTGCCGGGGAAGGGCGTCGAAATTGTCCCGCATGGCGGAGCAGGCGCCATAAATGGAGGTCAGGGGCGTGCGCAGGTCGTGGGACACCGCCCGAAGGAGATTGCCCCGCATCCGCTCCTTTTCCGCCTCGGCCTTCATCTGCTCCTGCCGCTTGAGCTGGGTGGTCAGGGTGCTGGTCATGATGGACACGATCAGCATCACCACCGCGGAGGCCAGGCACTCCGGACGGATCAGATTGAACGCCCAGTAGGGATAGGTGAAGGCGTAATTCACGGCCATGACGCTGGCCAGAGAGGAAACGATCCCCCAGAAATACCCCTGCGTCCGCCATGCGATCAGGAACACGCCCAGCACGAAGACCATGGGCGTCACGGACGGGATACGGAACCACTGGAGCAGCGCCAGATTCAGGGCAAATGCCGTCACCAGAATGACCGCCGCGTAAGCGAAGTCCAGAAAAACGCGCTTGTGCTGCTTCATCATGCTCACCTCTTTTATCTATTATAGCATTTTCTGTCGGAAAAACATACCCCGCATCTGGAAAAGTTTGGTATGCTGGCAAAAATTCGGTAAAGAATCTGTTCCGGTTCTTTGCCAGATACCCATTGACAAACGCCGCCGTCTTTCCTAAAATGACGGAAAAGGGTAAGGAGGCCGCGCCATGGGAAGAGCGTCTACGAAAAGCAACAAGAACCGCTACCAGCTCGTCCGGGAGGAGCTGGGACTTTCCAGAGAGAAAGCCAGCGAGCTTCTGGAAGCGGTCACGCCGGAGCGCATTGAGAAGATCGAAAGCGGAAAATCCCTCCCCCATCCCGACGAGGTGCTGACCATGGCGGCAAAATACCGCCGTCCCTCCCTGTGCAATTACTACTGCTCCAACCAGTGCCCCATCGGGCAGGCGTATGTGCCGGAGATCGAGATGAAGGAGCTGTCGGCAATCGTGCTGGAGATGCTGGCGTCCTTGAACTGCGTCAACCTGGAGAAGGAGCGCCTGATCGAAATCACGGCAGACGGCAAAATTGAGGGGGAGGAAATCGACGATTTCATCCGGATTCAGGAGGAATTGGAGAAAATTTCCATAACGGTGGAAACCCTGCAGCTCTGGGCGGAGAAAATGCTGGCAAACGGCATTATCGATCCGGAGGCATACCGGGCGAGAAAGCAGAAATAATTAAGCGGCGGAAGATTGAATGGGCGGCCGTAAAAGCAGTGGATGGAGCGTATCGGTATCGATATGCTCCATTTCTTGCGCCAACATATCCAGCCCCTTGGCTCTCCCTCTGGGAGAGCTGTCACCGAAGGTGACTGAGCGGGCTTTCCGCACCCATTTCCCCTCTCCGTCTTCGCTTCGCTCAGCCACCTCTCCCAAAGGGAGAGGCAAGGGGTGCTTGGGTGGTATAGAAATGCACCCCATTTGCCTGCGCCGCTATTTTTCTTTTTGAGTGGAAATAGCCCCGTCTATTTTGCCGCGGCAGCCATGGACTTATCATTGCGCCGGGGATATAATAAGGCCGTAAACAGACATCACGGCAAAGGGCGCACCCCGGAAAGTCTGTTGACACTTCACCGTATCTCTGATACAATGAAGTCACTATCATGGAAAGGAGATTATGATATGAAATCGGCTGCTTTTTTCTGGCTGGTGCTGCTGGTGGTGTTCCTGATCGCCGAGGCGGCCTGCCCGATCCATCTGGTTTCCATATGGTTTGCGCTGGGAGCGCTGGTCGCGCTGCTGTGCGCCGCACTGGGCGCGCCGGTGTGGCTGCAAATCACGCTGTTCGTGGTGGTATCCGGCGTTCTGCTGGCGCTGCTGTGGCCGCTGGCAAAGAAATTCCTGAATTCCAAGGTCACGGCCACCAATGTGGACTCCGTCGTCGGCTCCGTTGGTCGCGTCACGGCGGATATTGACAATGTGGAGGCACGGGGTCAGGTAAAGCTGGGCGGCATGGAGTGGACGGCCAGAAGCACCTCCGGCGACCCCATCAGCGTGGGAACCGAAGTCCGGGTGGACAGAGTGGAAGGCGTGAAGGTCTATGTGACCCCTGTAGAGGCTGCCGTCACCGTCTGAAATCGTTAAGAAGAGAATCAATCATTACATGGAGGTTTTACTATGGGTTTTGTGATTTTAGCAATCATCGTAATCGCGTTCATTGTCGTCATTACCAACATTTCTGTTGTCCAGCAGTCCCGGGCTTACGTCATTGAGCGTCTGGGCGCGTTCCACAGCGTGTGGGGCGTGGGTATGCACTTCAAGGTCCCCTTCATTGACCGCATTGCCCGCCGGGTCAGCCTGAAGGAGCAGGTTCTGGACTATCCCCCCCAGCCCGTTATCACCAAGGATAACGTCACCATGCAGATCGACACCGTCGTGTATTTCCAGATCACCGACCCCAAGCTGTACGCCTACGGCGTGGAGCAGCCCATGGCGGCCATGGAGACCCTGACGGCTACCACCCTGCGTAACATCATCGGCGATCTGGAACTGGATCAGACCCTGACCTCCCGTGATGTGGTCAACACCAAAATGCGTTCCATTCTGGACGAGGCCACTGACCCGTGGGGCATCAAGGTCAACCGCGTGGAGCTGAAAAACATCCTGCCGCCCCAGGACATCCAGAACTCCATGGAGAAGCAGATGAAGGCCGAGCGTGACCGCCGTCAGGCGATCCTGCAGGCGGAAGGCCAGAAGAAGTCCGCCATCCTCATTGCCGAGGGCGAAAAGGAATCCGCCATTCTCCGCGCCGACGCCGAGAAGCAGGCCGCCATTCTGAAGGCTGAGGGCGAAGCCGAAGCCATCCGCAAGGTGCAGCAGGCGCTTGCCGATTCTCTGGAAATGCTGAACAAGTCCGCCCCCAGCGATCAAGTCATCAAGCTGAAGTCCATCGAGGCCATGCAGAAGGTCGCCGACGGCAAGGCCACCAAGATCATCATTCCCTCCGAGATGCAGGGTCTGGTGGGTCTGGCAAACGGCATCGTGGAAGGCACGAAGGAGTAAAAATGGCAAAAGTGGATGATCGTTTCGTCAAAACTTACTCTCAGGGTTCTGCCTTTGGCATGCTGGTGGAAGTTTGGGTGGACAAAAAGACCGGCGTGAACTACCTGTGGCAGGCCAGCGGCTATGCAGGCGGCCTGACGCCTCTGCTGAAGCCGGACGGCACGCCTGTGGTAACGCCGATTCCCAGTAGATATGACGAATAACGGTATGCCCCCGTCACGGACGGGGGCATTTCCGGTTTCGGGCTATCCGCCCAGCATCCTGTCCAGCCGCCAATCCAGCCACCGGTACAATCCCATGGCCATCAGGGCGACCGGAATCCACAGCAGGGTAAAGGCAGGGCATATCTGCCCCAGAAAATTTCCGGGGCGGCCGCGGTAGTCCCAGATCTGGTAGCGCCGGTTCACCAGCAACCCCGCCGCCAGCTCCACCATAGTGATGATTCCCGCGCCGAGAACCGCCCGCAGCGGCCAGGGCAGAACGGGCTGCACCTGCCCCAGCTGCCCGATGAGCAGAAAGCACACCCCGCCCGCCGCGAACATGCTGATATGGCTGTACCCCCGCCAGAGCAGCTCCAACCCCACGTAAGCCCCGCCGCCGATGCAGAAGAGCAGACATTTCTTGAGAAAAGCCATGTATTTTCACCTCGGAGGAAGTATTGCCAAAAATTCCAGCAAAAAAACGAAAAAATGTCTTGACAATGACCGCCTGTTCGGATACAATAATGAAGCTGATTTCGGCGGTGCCGAAATCCTTTGACCACATGGCGGCATAACTCAGTTGGTAGAGTAGCCGGTTCATACCCGGTATGTCATCTGTTCGAATCAGATTGCCGCTACCAGGCCCGTTGGTCAAGCGGTTAAGACACCGCCCTTTCACGGCGGTAACATGGGTTCGATTCCCGTACGGGTCACCATGTAAAAATCCCGGTGCGTTCGCACCGGGATTTTTGCATGATTCCCCGTCCGGGAATCGAAAGGCCGTCCCGGCGCAGCCGGGTAAAAAGTGTCCGGCGGACACTTTAGGAAGCGCTGATTCAATCGGCGAGAGCTGACAGCGAGAGATTTTTCCCTGAGCGAAGGGTTCAAAAGCGGAGGAATACTGTATGTATTTCCCGCTTTTGAAGCCGCATGGGCAGGGAAAAAGATCCGCTGCTCAGCCGAAGGCGATTGATTCAGCGCTTCCTTTGGCCGTGGGAGATTCCCGTTTCTTACGAACGCAGGCCATAGGGCTGTGGGCGTGAGAAACCCTCTGTATGCAGTTGGATTATTGCCTGAAAGCAGTTCCCCATTGCCGCACTGTCAATATATCGCAACATTTTCCGTACAGAAAAGGCCGCCCCGGGAATTTTCCGGGGCGGCCACATTTTATTTGCCTGTCAGCGGCGCAATCAGAATGCGCACTTCTCCGCGATATAATTTTTCAGCTCGGCAATGGGGATACGCACCTGCTCCATGGTGTCCCGGTCGCGAACCGTGACGCAATTGTCCGCAGGGGTGTTTTCGTCGCCCACGGTCTGGAAGTCCACGGTGACGCACAGCGGCGTGCCGATTTCGTCTTCCCGGCGGTAGCGCTTGCCGATGGAACCGGCGTCGTCAAAGTCCACCATGAAGTCCTTGCGCAGTTCCCGATAGATCTCCTCGGCCTTGGGGCTGAGCTTCTTGGACAGGGGCAGAATGGCCGCCTTGTAGGGCGCCAGCGCCGGATGCAGACGAAGCACGGTGCGCACGTCGGCATTGCCCTTCTTGTCGGTGCCCACCACTTCCTCGTCGTAGGCTTCGCACAGGAACGCCAGCGCAACACGGTCGCAGCCCAGAGACGGCTCGATGACGTAGGGAATGTAATGCTCGCCCTTCTCCTGATCGTAGTATTCCAGACTCTTGCCGGAGGCCTCCTGATGGCGGCCAAGGTCGTAATTGGTACGGTCGGCAATGCCCCACAGCTCGCCCCAGCCGTTGCCGAAGGGGAACTGATACTCGATATCGGTGGTGGCGCGGGAATAGAAGGCCAGCTCAGCAGGCTCGTGATCCCGCAGACGCAGGGAATCTTCCTTGATGCCAAGAGACGTCAGCCAGTTTTTGCAGAAGTCCTTCCAGTAGGCGAACCACTCGAGGTCGGTGCCGGGCTGGCAGAAGAACTCACACTCCATCTGCTCAAATTCCCGGGTACGGAAGGTGAAATTGCCGGGGGTGATCTCGTTGCGGAAGGCCTTGCCAACCTGACAGACGCCGAAGGGCAGCTTGCGGCGGGTGGTGCGCTGGATGTTGGCGAAGTTCACAAAAATGCCCTGCGCCGTCTCGGGACGGAGATAGCAGGTAGAGGCGGTGTCCTCTGTGACGCCAATCTGGGTCTTGAACATCAGGTTGAACTTGCGGATGGCGGTAAAGTTGTGCTTGCCGCAGTTGGGGCAGACCACGTCCTCGTGGCTTGCGATGAAAGCGTCCATCTCGTCAAAGCTCATGGCGTCCACATTGACGCTTTTGCCGGACTCGGCGGCCTCGATGAGCTTGTCCGCCCGTTGACGGGAGCCGCAGCCCTTGCAGTCCACCAGCGGGTCAGAGAAGTTGCCCACGTGGCCGGTGGTGACCCAAGTCTGGGGGTTCATGATGATGGCGGCGTCCAGACCCACGTTATAGTCGGACTCCTGCACGAACTTTTTCAGCCATGCCTTTTTCACGTTGTTCTTGAATTCCACGCCGAGGGGGCCGTAGTCCCAGGAGTTGGCCAGACCGCCGTAGATTTCGGAACCGGCGTAGACATAGCCCCGGTTCTTGCAGAGGTTCACGATCATGTCCAGTGTTTTTTCGCTGTTTTTCATTGTATTTCCTCCAAAAATGGTTATTTATGGGGTGAAAACTCATTATACACGCTTCTTGTCCAAAGGTCAAGCTTCTTCCGCACGGAAAGATTCTCCCAGATCGCCGATCATCATTTCGTAGACCTGATTCCCGATATCCACGGTGGTCTTGCCCTTCAGGTTCTCCGCCGGGATCACGTCCACCAGATGCAGCTCCACGTCGGTGGGCTTCAGATGGGTGACGTTGCGGAAGATCTGCCGGGTGTTCTGGATGGTGCATACCACGATGGGGACATTCGCCTTCTGGGCAATCTTGAACACACCGCTGCGGAAATGGTGGAGCTTGCCGTCCTTGCTGGTGTAGCCCTCGGGGAAGACGGCGACGGACGCTTCGTCGTCCTTCAGCAGCTGGATGCACTTGATAATGGTTTTCAGGGCGGCGCGGTCATTCTCCCGGTCGATGGGCTGGCAGAGAATTTTGTGCATGACCTTGCCCACGACGAACAGCTTCTGATTCTCCTGCTTGGTGACAAAGGCCAGCTGGCTCTTCGGGAAGCAGTGCAGCAGTACACAGGGGTCGGCGATGAACAGGTGGTTGCACACCAGCACGAACCGCCCCTCGGTGGGAACCTTCTCCAAGCCAGTCGTATGGATGCGCACCCGAAGCAGGCTGACCAATGCGTCAATGTACACCTGCGTGACCCTGCGGTAAAACGGGCTGTCGTGCTCCTGAGGCTTGTCCATGTCCACGAAGGCGCAGACCAGACACAGAAAACCAAAGGCTGCCAGCGTAAGAACCAGAAATGCCCCGACGAACAGCGCCGGGAGCCACCAGAATGCCACCCCGCCGAAAATACAGATCAAAACCGCCGCAACCGCGGACACGGCGACAATTCCCTTCAACAACATGGTTTTCCTCCCCACCTGAATCTTAATCCCATTATACTCCGATTTTCCGTGTGAAACAAGAAGAAATTCTACACAAAGAGTTTTTTTACAAAGGGCTGGAAATTAGGGGAATAGACTGGTATAATAATGAAAAAAAGTGCCGGGGCAGCCTGCTGCCCCCATTTACCGGATATTTGTGTCCATGGAGGATTCCGCTATGAAACAAACATGCAAACAAAACCGTCTGCCCATAGTCACCGTCGTGCTGGGCTGCTGCGCGCTGATTCTGCGGCGCGCGCTTTACGCCGTGGCCGTGGACGTGAAAAATCTGCTGCCGGTGAATCACCCGCTGGAAATCGTCCTGTGGGTTCTCACCGCGATTGCCGCCGCGTGGATCATCGCTTCCGTGTGGAAGCTGGATGGCTCGGCGAAATATGAGGATAATTTCCAGCCCTCCCTGATGGCCGCCGTTGGGCATTACATCGCCGCGGCGGGAATCCTGCTGACGGTGCTGCTGCCATGGTGGATGGAGGGTCGGCTGCTGCTTCTGCGCCGGGTGCTGGGCGCTGCGTCGGCGGTGGGGCTGATCGTGGCCGGACGCTGCCGCAGGGCGGGGAAATGTCCGCTGTTTCTGACACATCTGGCTGTGTGCGCCTTTTTCGTCGTCCATATGCTGGGCAATTACGGCATCTGGTGCAGCAACCCCCAGCTTCAGGACTACTGGCTGGACCTGTCCGCCAGCGCGCTGATGGCGCTGTTTGCTTTCTACGAAGCCGCCTTTGACGTCGGTCTTGGCCGGCGGCGGATGCAGCTGGCCACGGGGCTGATGGCCGCCTATCTCGGCTGTGCGGCGCTGTCCGGCTCCGGGTATCTGATTCTGTATTTCGGGTGCGCGGTGTGGGCGCTGACCGACCTGTGCAGCCTGACGCCCAAGCCCAAACAGGAGAACGCCCCATGAAGCTCCCCTCGTATGTTTTGGAATGCCTGAACGCGCTGGAGGCTGCCGGATATCCTGCCTACGTGGTGGGCGGCTGCGTGCGGGACGCCTGCCTCGGCTTACAGCCCCACGACTATGACATCTGCACCGCCGCCGTCCCGCAGCAGACCGAAGCGGTCTTCGCCGGGAAAAAGCTGGTGCTGGCAGGAGAAAAGCACGGCACCGTAGGCGTGGTCACGGCGGGGGGCGTGGTGGAGATCACCACCTTCCGCACGGAGGGCGCGTACCGGGACAACCGGCACCCGGACTGGGTGAAATTTGTGGACAGCGTGGAAAGCGACCTTGCGCGGCGGGACTACACTGTGAACGCCATGGCCTATTCCCCCACCCGGGGCTTTGCCGACCCCTTCGGCGGCCGGGGGGATTTGGAATCAAAAGTGCTGCGGGCGGTGGGCGATCCCGTGACCCGGTTTCAGGAGGACTCCCTGCGAATCCTGCGAGGGGTGCGGTTCGCCGTGAAATACGGCCTGACCGTTGACCCGGCGACGGAGGACGCCATGGAGTCTCAGGCACAGTTGATGGACAATCTGGCGGAGGAACGGGTCTTCGACGAGTTATGTAAACTTCTCCCACTGGTCAGCGCGGAGGACTTATGCCGCTTTGCCCCGATTCTGGGGGCGGTGATCCCGGAATTGCAGCCCATGATCGGCTTCGACCAGCACAGTCCCCACCACGCCTACGACCTGTTCACCCACACTGCCCACGTGACGGCGGGCGTCAGCGCCGATCTGACGCTGCGCTGGGCGGCGCTGCTTCACGACACCGGCAAAGTCGCCACCTTTACCCGGGACGCCACCGGCCGGGGGCATTTTTACGGCCACGCCCAGAAGAGCGCGGAGATTGCCGACGGCGTTTTCCGGCGGCTGAAAGCCCCCGCGGCTCTGCGGGAGCAGGCGGTGCTGCTCATCGGCCAGCACATGGCACTGCTGACCCCGGATAAGAAGCTGCTGCGCCGCCGAATCAGCCGTCTGGGCTGGGACACGCTGGACAAGCTGCTTCTCTTGCAGGAGGCGGACATGGGCGGCAAGGGTACCGGCATAACGGAGGAAGGGGATGTATTTCCGGAAATCCGAGCGGTTCTGGCGGAGCTTCGGGCGGAAAACGCCTGCCTGACGGTGAAAGACCTTGCCGTCAACGGAAACGATCTTCTGGCGCTGGGATATCAGGGAAAAGCCATCGGTGAGACCCTGAACGCCCTGCTGGAAGGGGTGCTGGACGAGACGCTGCCAAACGAGCGTCAGGCGCTGCTGGACAGGGCAAAGCAGAGAGTTGCGAACGACGGTATTTCTTCGGAATAAACCAGAATTTCTGGAGGTACTGATATGGCAGAATCCTATTATAAGCCCTGCGCCGAATTTTACAGGTGCAATGAACTGATCGAAAAATATTGGGAAAGCAAACAATATGACAAGTGCTTCGCCGGTCACATGGAACTGGCGGAGAAAGGCTACCCCTTGGCGGAATGTCAGGTCGGATACTTCTATTTGGAAGGGCTTGGCGTCGAAAAAGATTTGCCAAAAGCCTTTTACTGGACGGAAAGAGCCGCCACGCACGGCGATTGGGACGGTCAGTACAATCTTGGTTCTTTCTATGAAGACGGTGTCGGCGTTGCACAGGATTTGGAAAAAGCGAAATACTGGTATAAAGCGGCGGCACAGCAGGGACACGATTTGGCTATCCAAAAGTGCAGAGAATACCGGATAAACTACGAAATATAACCACAGCTTAATTTACACACAAGGAGGCTGCAATCATATGAACATTGCCATTGTCACGGGAGCCAGCTCCGGCATGGGGCGGGAATTCGTCCGCCAGCTGGGCGGATACGTTTCCGTGGATGAAATTTGGGCGGTCGCCCGCCGGGCGTCGGCTCTGGAAACCCTGAAAGCCGAAGCAAGCGTCCCGGTTCGTCCCATCGTGCTGGACTTGCTGGAAGCATCCAGCTTTACGGAACTGGAAGCTCTGCTGGAATCCGAAAAGCCCAATGTCAGGCTGCTGGTGAACGCCGCGGGCTTTGGCAAATTCGGCGCTTACCAGAAGGTTCCCGCAGAGGACGACTGCCGCATGATCGACCTGAACTGCAAGGCGCTGCTGCTCATGACCCGGCTGTGTGTCCCCTACATGCAGCCCGGCAGCCACATTCTGGAGCTGGACAGCCTGTCTGCCTTCCAGCCAGTGCCGTACATCACCACCTACGCCGCCACCAAGGCTTTCGTCCTCAGCTACAGCCGCTCCATGAACCGGGAGCTGAAAGCCAAGGGCATCCGGGTCATGGCCATGAACCCCGGCTGGGTGAAAACGGAATTCTTCAATCATGCGTTCCAGACCAACGCCGACAACGAGGTGCGCTACTTTAACCGCCTGTACGAGGCCAAGGACGTGGTCAAAACCGGCCTTAACGACCTGTACCACTCGAAAAAGGACTGCTCCATCCACGGCTTCCCCGTCAAATTCCAGGTGTTCCTGGTGAAGCTGCTGCCCCACAGCCTGGTGATGAACACCTGGCTTAACCAGCAGAAAAAAGCAAAGAACAACAAGGGGCTTACGACGAAATGAGGAAGGGGATTCCTGCCCTCCTTCTGACTCTGTCGCTGCTGCTCTGCGGCTGCCGGCTTCTCCCGGAGCGGATCCCCCCTGCCGGCCTCACCGTCCACTTTCTCGACGTGGGGCAGGCGGACTGCGCCCTGCTGGAAAGCGGCGGGGAGTATATGCTCATTGACGGCGGCAACCGGGAGGACGGCCGACTGGTCGTCTCCTACCTAGAGCAGCAGGGCGTGGAGGAGCTGGCCGCCGTGGTTTGCACCCACGCCCACGAAGACCATGTGGGCGGTCTGCCCTCGGTTCTGGCGGTGTATCCCACCCACGCCGTGTATGCCCCCACAAGAACCTATGCTTCCAAGGTGTTCGACGATTTCGTCTATTACGCCGACCAGCAGCGGCTGGATATCACCATTCCCTCCCCCGGGGACAGCTGGACGCTGGGTGAGACCTCCGTCACAGTCCTCGGCCCGGTGCAGTCCTACGCCGACCCCAATGACACCTCCATCATTTTGAGGGTGGAGTACGGCGGCACCTCCTTCCTGTTCACCGGGGACATGGAGACCAGCGCGGAAAACGACATGCTGGACTACTGGGGCAGCCGGATGTCGTGGGAAACGGACGTGCTGAAGGTGGGGCATCACGGCTCCGACACCTCCACGGGCTACCGCTTTCTCAACGAGGTAAGCCCCGACTACGCCGTGATCTCCGTGGGCAAGGGCAACGCCTATGGTCACCCCCACGAGCAGCCCCTCTCCCGGCTGAAGCAGGCGGGCGTCACCATTCTGCGCACCGACGAGCTTGGCACCATCGTCGCCCGCACGGACGGCAAAGAGGTCACGTTCACATGGGACAACCAGTCGGCGAACCCGGAAAATGCAGAGCCTGCCCAGCCGGTGCAGTTCATCGGCAACGTCAACTCCCACAAGTTCCACTCCCCCGACTGCGCGAACCTCCCGACGGAAAAGAACCGGATCATCTTCGGCACCTACGAGGAAGCGGTCAATGCGGGCTATACGCCCTGCGGAAGCTGCCTCGGGTAACGGACACAAATACGCCCCTGACACAGGCATCATGACTGTGTCAGGGGCTTTCACATGCAGCAGTGGTAATTATGCACGAAAAAGTATATTAAAATTTGTAAATATGCTATAAAAGTGGGATTTCTTTGCGTAAAATCAGTCTCTTAATTGTCAATTCACTTGACAAATTACCGGGTAAATGGTACAGTAAAACCAGAGCAAGACCGGGGTTCCCGGATTCATTTTATATTAATAAAGGAGAGAAAACCATGAAGCGTTCCGAAGTCAACAAAGCGCTGCGGGAGCTGGAGGCCATGTGCCAGAAATACCGCTGCTACCTGCCCCCCTTCTGCCATTTTACCCCGGAGGAATGGGAAACCAAAGGTCACGAATACGACGAAGTCCGGGACTGCTGTCTGGGCTGGGACATCACGGACTACGGTCAGGGGAATTTCGATAAGATCGGATTCTCCCTCATCACCATCCGCAACGGCAGCCAGACCATGCGGAAAAAATACCCCAAGGTCTACGCCGAGAAGCTGCTGTTCCTGAAAGAGGGACAGTATTCCCCCAACCACTTCCACTGGTACAAAACCGAGGACATCATCAACCGGGGCGGCGGAAACGTACTGATCCGGGTGTACAATTCCCACCCCGACGAGTCCATCGACTATGAAAGCGATGTCACCGTCCATACTGACGGCAGGACTTATACCGTCCCCGCCGGAACCCAGATCCGCCTGACCCCCGGCGAGTCCATCTACATTCAGCAATACCTGTACCACGATTTCGAGGTGGAGCCGGGTACGGGCGACGTGCTGCTGGGCGAGGTCAGCCAGTGCAATGACGATGCCAAGGACAACCGCTTCAACCCGCCCATGGGCCGCTTCCCGGCCATCGAGGAGGACGAAGCGCCTTACCGTCTGCTCTGCACCGAGTACCCCGCGGCCAGGGACTGAGTGGGTGCGCACGATGATCGACGTAGTAGCGCTGGGCGAACTGCTCATTGATTTTGCGGCAAAGTCCACGGACAGCGCCGGATACCCCACCATGGCCGCCAACCCCGGCGGCGCCCCCGGCAATTTTCTGGCCGCGCTGAACGCCTACGGCAGAAAGACCGCGTTTCTGGGCAAGGTGGGAAACGACGCTTTCGGCAATCTGCTGCTGGGGACGCTGAACGCCGCCGGGATCGAAACAAAGGGCATTCTGGTGGACGACAGCGTGTTTACCACGCTGGCCTTTGTGACCTTCGATGAAAGCGGCGACCGCTCCTTCTCCTTCGCCCGGAAGCCCGGCGCGGATACCCAGCTGCGGTGGGAGGAAGTGGACAAATCCCTCATTGATGAGGCCAAGGTGTTCCACTTCGGCACCCTGAGCCTGACGGACGAACCTGTCCGCACGGCGACCCAAAAGGCGGTGGCCTACGCCAAAGCGCAGGGGAAGCTCATCAGCTGCGACCCCAATCTGCGGCTTCCCCTGTGGCCGGATGCGGACGCGGCGAAGGAGCAGATGCTCTGGAGCCTGCGTCAGGCGGACGTGGTGAAAATCAGCGACAACGAGGTGGAATTTCTCTGGAACTGCACCCCAGAGGAGGGCGCGGACAAGCTGCTGACGGAGTTCGGCGTGTCCCTCGCCATGGTGACGCTGGGGCCTGACGGCTGCCTGCTGAAAACGAGGACGGCGGCTTTCCGCGCCGTCTGCCCCAAGGTGCATCCCGTGGACACCACCGGCGCGGGGGACATCTTCGGCGGCAGCGCCATGGCACGGCTGCTGGAGCTGGACAAGCCCGTCAGCGAGCTGACGAAAGACGACCTCAAATACATCGGCAGCTTCGCCGCCGCGGCGGCCAGCCTGTCCACAGAGCATTCCGGCGGCATTCCCAGCATCCGTGAAAAGGACGCGGTTCTGAAGGCAATGGGATAAATTCTGACCCGGGGCGGTACGTCCCGGGTCATTATAGCTATGAAATTGAGGGGATTCCAATGACGCAGAAACCGCGCAATGCCGACTATACAAGAGAATACAACCGCAAGGCAGTTCTCCGGATTCTCCGCCGTCAGGCCATGAGCCGGGCAGAGCTGGCGCGGGCTACGGGTCTGACACGGGCGGCGGCTTCTTTGATCGTGGAGGAGCTTCTGAACGCAGGCGTTGTGACGGAACTTGCCCCCCAGTCCGCCGGACGGGGGCGCAGTGCCACACCGTTGGCTCTGCGCCCGGACAGCTATTATGCCCTTGCGGTGGACTTGGCCAGAAAGGGCTGCACGGTGGGACTGTGCGATATCGGCGGCAATCTGCTGCAATGCCGGGAGCTGCCGGAGCAAAGCGACATGACGGACGCCATCGCCGGGGCGCTTGCGTCCCGGCTGGAATCCGTGGACAGGCACAAGGTGCTGGGCATCGGCATCAGCGCCCCCGGGCCGCTGGACTGCGAAAACGGCCGCATTCTCAATCCGCCCCGGTTCGAGCGCTGGCACGGCATGGATATCGGCAAACGCCTGTCGGACGCGCTGGGGCTGCCCGCATATCTGGAACACGACGTCTGCGCCATGGCGCTGCATCAGCGAAGCACAGGGCAGAGCCGGAACTTTATGCTGCTGTTCATTGACATTGGCATCGGCGCGGCCATTGTGTCCGGCGGGGAGCTGCTGGGGAATTTTACCGGCGAGCTGGGTCACACCACCATCCGCTTCGACGGGCGGCTGTGCGCCTGCGGCAACCGGGGGTGTTTGGAAACCTATGCCTCGATCCCGGCGCTGCTGGAGGGTTCCGGCTTCCGGGACTGGTTCGACCTCGTTGACCATGCAGACGACCCGGAAGCGCAAAAACTTCTCAATCAGGAAGCGGTGTATCTGTCGGCAGGCTTAATTAACCTGTTGAATCTGATCCCCGTGGACAGTATTTATCTCGCGGGGGACATCTGCTGTCGGCACGAGCTTCTGATCGGGCGGCTCCAGCGGGAGATTGGCGCGAAAGCGCTGTACCGGGGCAGGAATGACACCCGCATTCTCCCGGTGGCGGACACTCCCAACATGGGCGTCCTGTCGGCGGCGGAAGTGGTTTTTTCGAGATTTTTTACGGTGTAATCAGGGATATGACCAGATTGGCCGCTCCCGCCAGCAGCATCACCAGAATGGGACTGAGCTTTGTCCTCCGCAGGAGCAGAAACGCCGCGGCGAACAGGGCGACCATATTCCAGTTCGTGCCGGAAAGACGGATCGCGCCGCTCCAGAAGGCATTGCGCAGAATCAGCACCCCCGCCGAAGCGATCATGGCGACCACTGCCGGACGCAGTGAGCCGAGAACGCTCTGCAAGACCGCGATATTGCGGTACTTTAGGTAGAGCTTTGCAATCAGCGTCACCAGAATGCAGGCGGGGAGAATGCAGCCAGCGGTAGCCACCAGTGCCCCCGGAACACCGGCGATTTTCGTTCCCACGAAGGTTGCGGAGTTGACGGCGATAGGGCCGGGGGTCATTTCCGCGATGGTCACGAGATCGGTAAATTCGCTCATGGACAGCCACTGGTGCTCGGTGACGATCTGTGCCTGAATGAGCGGCATGGCGGCGTAGCCGCCGCCGAAGCTCAGCGCGCCGATTTGCAGGAAGCTGAGGAACAGCTGTAAATAGATCATTGGGCGTTCCTCCTTTGCTGGACGACCGTTCGGACGACGCCGATGGCGATACAGGCCAGAATGATATACACCGCGTTGACCTTGTAAACGTAGGTCGCTATGAATGCGGTTAACATAACAACTATAGAGAGGACGGATTTCTGTTTCAGGACGCCGCCGCCCATGTCCAGCACCACGGACGCGATGACCGCGCCCACACCGGCCTGCATACCGGAAAGGACGCTGCTGACAATATAGTTGTCCCGGAACAGCTCGTAAAAGTAGGAGATCACCGTAATAATGAGAAACGGCGGGATGATGGTCGCAACAATGGCGGTAACAGCGCCGAGGACACCCGCCAGCTTGAAGCCCACCACGATCGCCCCGTTGACGGCGATGGCTCCGGGGGCGGACTGGGCAATGGCAATAAGATCCAGCATTTCGTCCTCCTGGATCCAGTGCAGCTCATCCACAAATTTCTGCTTCATCAGGGTGACGATAACGTAGCCGCCGCCGAAGGTAAACGCGCTTAAATACAGCGTGGAGAAAAACAATTTCGCCAGAATTTTCTTTTTGTCAGTCATGCCTCTACCTCCTCCTGCAACCAGTTTACCAGCACTTGACTTATTTGTAAAATAGAATTATTATATGAAATACATACGAAAAACAATATGAATGGAGAACGGTCATGACACTGCGGCACATGAAAATTCTGGTAGAGGTCTACCGTCAGAACAGCGTGACGAAGGCTGCCCAGGCGCTGCATCTGTCCCAGCCCTCGGTGAGTCTGGCGCTGCGGGAATTGGAGGATTACTACGGTGTGACGCTGTTCGAGCGGGTGGGACGCCGGATATCCCCCACGGAGTGCGGCCGGGAATTTTACGGCTACGCCGTCCATGTGGTGTCGCTGATGGACGAGCTGGAAACCCGGATGCGCAACTGGGACGCTATCGGTACCGTCCGCATCGGGGCGACCGTCACCATCGGCACCTATCTTCTGCCGGAGTTGGTGCGGCGGTATCAGGCGGAATTCCCGGCGCTGCACGCTCAAGTGCAGGTTTGCCCCGCCGGTCAGGTGGAACAGCTGGTTCTGGACAACCGCATCGATCTGGGGCTGATCGAGACCCAGCCGGAGCACGAAGAGTTGGTAGCCGTCCCCTTTTCCAGTGACGAATTGCAGGCCATCGTGCCGCCGGATTCCCCTCTTGCGGGGCGCGGGGATGTGACCATTCAGGAGCTGGCGCAGTTCCCGTTTCTGATGCGGGAGCCGGGGAGCGCCGGGAGAAAGGCGCTGGACGGGTATCTGGCGCTGCACCGGCTTTCGGTGCAGCCCGCCTGGGAAAGCGTCAGCACCCAGGCATTGATCAAGGCTGTGGTGGAGGGGCTGGGCGTGGCGGTCCTGCCGAAGCTGCTGATCCAGCAGGACGTTGCCAGCGGCAACGTGGTGCCGCTGGCGCTGAAGGAGCCGCTGCGGCGAACCCTGAATATCGTGTACCACAAGCGGAAATACCTCTCCGAAAGTATGCAGCGCTTCATCGCGCTGTGCCGGGAGACGGGAGAGCAATAAAAGACACGGTGCAGTCCCAGAAACGGGGCTGCACCGTGTTTCATTTAGTGCATTTCTTCGATATGGTAGATGTAATCCAGGGAGGACAGCGCCTCGATGATCTCCACGTGGGTCTTGTATTTTTTTAGCTCCTGGGAGCAGATGGTCAGGGAAACGGAATACACGCTCAGCCCGGAACCGGCGTAGGCCTGGTTGGCTTCGATATCGTCGATGCGCAGGCCCAGGCGGCGGCTCACCGTGACGAAATCCCGGAGATACGAGCTGCTTTTCAGCTCCATGTGGACTTCAAAATGGTTGGAGCGGTTTTTCAGGTACGCTTCAAAGGCGGGGAAGCCCGCCAGAATGGACAGCAGGAAAACGTACACGATCAGCGTCAGGGTGTACAGTCCCGCGCCGGTGGCGAAGCCCAGAATGCAGCAGCTCACCAGTCCCGCCGAGGTGGTCAGTCCCTTGATCTGACCACGGGAGGAAAAGAGAATGGAATTGGCGCTGACGGAGGTGACGGCCAGCAGCGTCGCCGCCGACAGCAGCGGCAGCTTGCAGCCCAGAAGCACGTATACGTATTGATCCAGCAGCATGGACACCGTGGCGGAGAAGGCCGCAAGCACGAAGGTGCGCAGGCCGGCGCTGTGCCGCTTGCTGGAGCGCTCACAGCCGATGGAGGCTGCCAGCGCCACGATCAGCGCGATGCGCAGGAGTGCCGAGCCGAGATTCAGTCCCGCGCTCCAGGCACCAAGCAGACCCGCAATGGGATCCTCTATGGACAGTAGTTCCTTCATTTCCGTTTCCTCCCCGGCATGGCGGTGTTGGCTTTCCCCGGCGTCCCGAAGAACGCCTCCATCTGGGCGGAATGCTCCGCCGCGGCTTCGGTGAATGCCTGTTCGTCCTCGTAATAGGGGTTGTTGTGCTTGGGCAGCTCCTGCTGAATGGCCTGAATCCGCTCAATCAGCAGCTCCACCTCAGACTTTGGTGGCTGCCCCGGCTCCGTAGCCGGAATGGGTGCCAGATCCTCCAGCTTGTTGGAGTAGGAGCCGGACAGGTACAGCGACAGCTTGGCGCAGGCGGGGCCGATCAGCTCGTAAAGCACGCTGGACGCCAGAATGATGGTTTCCAGGGCGTTGCCCACCTCGCCGCCCAGCGTCCGCGCGCCGGTGGCCGCCAGACCGATGGCCACGCCCGCCTGCGGGATCAGGGCAAGCCCCAGAAAATTGCGAACCTTTTTGTCCTTCTTCGTCACAAGGCAGCCGAGGAACGCACCGGCATACTTGCCCACGATACGCACCAGAAAATAGAGGATACCGACCACCACCAACGGCGTTGTGCCGATGCTCTCGGAGTTGTCAACCAGCGCATCCAAATCAAAGTTCAGCCCGGAACGCACGAAGAACAGCAGCAGAATGGGGGGGCTGAAATAGTTGAGCTGCTGGAACAGCCGCTTGTCGTCGGTGAGGTTTATGTAGACCATGCCCATGGACATGCACCCCAGCAGCGGGGAAACGTCCAGCATGGCGCAGATGCCGCAGAAGGCGAACAGCAGGGCGATGGAGACGATGAGCCGGTTATCCGTGGAGCGCTTGTGGAGCAGCAGCTTCAGGAAGAAGCCGAAGCCCCCGCCCAGCAGAAGCACCAGCGCGTTGATGGCCAGAGGCTTGAAGATAGCGCCGGCATGGAACGCGCCGGTGGCCGAAGCCAGCGCCACGGAAATGGCGATGCTGTAGGCCACCAGTCCAACCACATCGTCCAGCGCCACCACCTGCAAAAGGGTGTCCACGAAGTCGCCCTTGGCGTGGGTCTGGCGGATGGTCATAACGGTGGAGGCCGGTGCGGTAGCCGAAGCCAAGGCGGCAAGGACGATGGAGAAATTCAGCTCCAGTCCCAGCACGAAAAAGGTGATGATAAACACCAGCACCGAGGCGAGGATCGCCTCAAAAACCGTGATGACCATGACCTTCCCGCCGCTTTTTTTCAGCGTGTCGAATTTGAAAAATTCGCCGGTGCTGAAGGCGATAAAGGCCAGCGCGATATCGGCGATGAAATCCATGCCGTCGATCACGTTTCCCGGCACCAGATTCAGGCAGTAGGGGCCGATGAGGATGCCCGCCACGATGTACGCCGTGACATTGGGCAGCCGCAGCCGCTTGGTGACACGGGTAGCCGCGAAGCCGCAGATCAGCATGAGCGCGATGGAAACGATAATCACGGAGACGGTATCCGTAATGTGCAGCTTTTCGTAAAATGGAGTCAGCAAGGGACAACGCTCCTTTCAATATAGTTGGTATGGAGAGGTTCAGCCGCAGGAAGACAAAGCGCGCCGCAGACCGCTCCTGTTGAATTTTTATATGATACACACAAACGGAGAAAAAATCAACCCTTATTTTTTGGAATAAATGATAAATTTCAAAATCACCGCCGGAGCTGCACTGCCGGGGAGAAAAACGAACGCCCGATATCCCCCCGGGGGGCTTCTCAAATCGTCGAAAGGGGGATACAATATCGGGAAACCAACTTGGGAGAGAACATCATGGAAAACTGCGCCATTGAAGATAGGGTTGTACGCTACTGGACGATACGGTCTCATGACTTTGGAGCCGTGCGGAAAAACGAATTGGGGAACATCATGGGGCGGCGCTGGCAGGAAGAACTGGAAGCGCGGCTGCCGCAGGGTTCGCCGCTGAACATTCTGGACGTGGGCACCGGCACCGGATTTTTTGCCATCCTCATGGCGAAGCTGGGACATAAGGTGACGGGCATCGACCTGACCCCCGCCATGCTGGAGGAAGCCGCCGCCATGGCGGCGGGCCTTGGGCTGGACATTGCCTTCCGGCATATGGATGCCCAGCAGCTGGATTTCCCGGACGGCACCTTCGATGTCGTGCTCAGCCGGAATCTGACGTGGACGCTGCCGGAACCGGAGAAAGCCTACGCCCAGTGGCACCGGGTGCTGAAACCGGGCGGGCTGCTCCTGAATTTCGACGCAGACTACGCGGCCAACGTGCGCAGCGAAAGCACCCAGAACTGCTCCGTAGCGCCGGACAGCCCCTACGGCCATGTGGGCATGACGGAAGCGCTGGTGGAGGAAAACAACGCCATCACTTTGGCGCTGGACGTGGGGCAGAAGCGGCCCGCGTGGGACGAAGCCGTGCTGAAAAAGGTCGGGTTTTCCCGCTGCCGGACGGACTTGACGGTAGGCCGGCGGGTGCTGGGGGCGGCTGACCTTGTCCACGCACCCATGTTCGGCGTGTTTGCGCAGAAATAAATATGATTCCGGACGCCGCGGGGCTGAAAAGCCTGCGCGGCGTTGTTTTGCAGTTTTTCCATAAATTTTTATCGATTTGCAACCCCCAGGGGGGCTTCCGCCGACCTTTTTCGTGTGCTAGTATATGTCATACAAATATACAAGTTCCCAAAATTCCCGCCGCTGTCCTGACAGTTGGCCGGGTACAGGAGGATTTCATATGAACCGGTTTGCTACTTATGAGGAAGAAAATATCCACTACTGGACGCACCGCGCCCCCGGCTACTCCGGTGTAAATCAGGAGGAGCTGGCGACGGATCAGAAGCGCGTCTGGGGACGCACCATTCAGGAACGGATCGCCGCCCGTTTTCCGGGACGGAAGCCCGGCTCCATCCGGGTGCTGGACGTGGGCACCGGCCCGGGCTTTTTCGCCATCATTCTGGCGAGAATGGGCTATCAGGTGACCGCCGTGGATTATACCGCCTCCATGCTGGAGGAAGCCCGGCGCAACGCGGGCGCTCTCGCGGACAAGATCGACTTCCACCAGATGAACGCCGAAGAACTGATGTTCGCGGATTACAGCTTTGACGTGCTGGTCACCCGGAACGTGACATGGAATCTCCACGACCCGGAAAAGGCCTACAGCCACTGGACACGGGTCCTGGCTCCCGGTGGGCTGCTGCTGAACTTCGACGCCAACTGGTACCGGTACCTGTGGGACGAGGAAGCAGAGCTGGGTCACAAGCGGGATCGGGAGAATCTGGCCGTCTCCGACGTGCGGGACGAGAACGCCGGAACGGACGTGGACGCCATGGAGGCCATTGCCCGGAAGACCCCCCTGTCCCGGCAGCACCGTCCCCAGTGGGATCTGCGTGTCCTGAGCCGCTTTGGAATTCAGGCGAGCGCCGACGAGAACATCTGGCAGCGGGTCTGGACGAAGGAGGAGCGCATCAACAACGCCTCCACGCCCATGTTCCTCATCGAGGGGCGGAAAGCGGGACTGCTGGAAAGCTGAGGAAGCACTGGCTTCCTAAAGGGGATATCCATTTTGAACAAATATATAGGCAAGCGCTTTTTGCAGCTGATCCCGGTGCTGCTGGGCATTACCTTTCTGTCCTTTGCCATGATGCGCGCCGCAGGCAGCGACGCCATTATCGAGCTGTACGGCGACAAGGGCGCGGTGGCGCAGGAGATCATCGACGCCAAACGGGCGGAGCTGGGGCTTGACCAGCCCTTTCTGACGCAATATGGCGCATGGCTGAGAGGGCTGCTGACCGGCAATATGGGCGTCAGCTATGTTTCCGGGAAGGATGTGTTCGGGACGTTTGTGTCCAAGCTCCCGGCGACGCTGCTGCTGACGGCGCTCTCCATCGGGGCGACCGTGATCATTTCCATTCCGCTGGGCATCTGGGCGGCGGTGAGGCACGACAGATTTACGGACTATTTTCTGCGGTTTTTCAGCTTCATCGGCAACAGCTTGCCGAACTTTTTTGTGGCGTTGCTGCTGATGCAGCTGTTTTCCATAAAATGGAAGCTTCTGCCCGTCATTTCCGGCGGGACGACGGTGCAGGGCGCGATCCTCCCCACCCTGACGCTGGCCATTGCCATGTCCGCCAAGTATATGCGGCAGGTCAGAGCCGCGGTGCTGGAGGAACTGAACAAGGACTACGTTCTCGGCGCGGCGGCAAGAGGCGTGCGCGGACGGGTGATTCTATGGAAAAGCGTCCTGAAATCCGCCATGCTCACCATTCTGACCCTGCTGGCGCTGTCCATCGGCAGTTTGCTCGGCGGCACGGCCATTATTGAAAGCATCTTCATGTGGGACGGCGTGGGGAAGCTGGCGGTGGACGCCATCACCATGCGGGACTACCCCCTCATTCAGGCTTATGTGGTCTGGATGGCGATTATTTACGTGATGGTGAATCTGGTCACGGACATTCTCTACCACGTCCTCGACCCGAGAATCCGACTGGGGGTGCAGGCGGGATGAAGACCGTAAAAACCTCCATAGGCACAGTCAGGCGAAACACGGTGAAAGCCCGCCTGATTCTTTTTTCCGTCCTGGCAATCGCCCTGATTGTTTGCTCCTTCTTTTCGGAGTACCTGACGCCCCATGACCCGTACCTCCAGAATCTGGACATCGCCAAGCAGGCGCCTACCAAAGCCCACCCTCTCGGAACGGACCGGTATGGCCGGGATATGCTGTCCCGGGTCATTGCCGGAAGCCGGGCGAGTATTTTTTCCACGCTTTTGCTGGTGGCCGTCATCACGACCCTTGGCACGGCGGTGGGCGTGACCTGCGGCTGGGTCGGCGGCCTGACCGATACGGTGCTGATGCGCGTTTCCGACGTGTTTCTGGCGTTCCCCGGTCTGGTGTTCGCCCTTGCGGTGGCGGGGGTGCTGGGCGGCGGGTTGCAAAACGCCATTATCGCACTGGCGGCGATCTCGTGGCCGAAATACGCCCGGATCGCCCGAAGCCAGACATTGGCGCAAAAAGAAACCCAGTGGATGAAGGCCGTCCGGCTGTCCGGCAGCGGCACGGGAAAGATCATCCTCAAGCACATCCTGCCCAACATCATCGGCCCTGTTCTGGTCACAGCCATGCTGGACATCGGGACTATGATGATGGAGCTGGCTGCGCTGAGTTTTCTGGGGCTGGGCGCGAAACCGCCGATCCCCGAATGGGGCAGCATGATGAGCGACACCAGAAGTCTCATGACCACCTCCCCGTGGATCACCTTCAGCCCCGGCATTGCCATTTTCCTTTCGGTGATGATCTTCAATCTTCTGGGCGACACCATCCGGGACTACGCAGACCCCAAAAGCCGGAGGTAGAACATGGAAACCTTACTGAGATACGAGCATGTGGACATCGCCTATCTGGGGCAGCCTGCCGTGGAGGATGTGAGTTTTTCCCTGTCCTCCGGCGAGATCTTAGGCATTGTGGGGGAAAGCGGCAGCGGCAAATCCACCCTGATCAAAGCGGCTATGGGTCTGCTTGGCAGTGAAGGCCGGGTCACCGGGGGGAGCATCCGGTACAAGGGACGTGACCTCACCGCGCTTCCCCAAAAGGAATTACGCAAGCTCTGCGGCCCGGAGCTGGGCTATATCTTCCAGAGCGCGGGCAGCGCTTTCTGCCCCATCCGCACGGTGGGGGCGCAGCTGTATGAGGCCATGCGGGAGCATGGCAGAATTTCCAAGGCACTGTTTGAAGAACGCGCGCTGGAAATGCTGGCCAAGCTGGGCTTCGAGGATGGAAAACGGATTCTCACAAGCTACCCCTTCGAGCTTTCCGGCGGGATGCAGCAGCGGGTGGGCATTGCCGCCGCCATGCTGTTAAGCCCCGGCGTTCTTCTTGCGGACGAGCCGACCTCCGCGCTGGACGTGACCTTGCAGAAGCAGGTGGTGGAGGAAATGCGGATGGTGCGGGACGCCTTCGGCACCGCCATCGTCCTCGTTGCCCACAATCTGGGCGTCATCGGCGCCATGGCCGACAACGTGCTGGTGCTGAAGGACGGAAAGACCGTGGAATACGGAAAAACCGGGGATGTTCTGGCAAATCCTCAGGCAGACTATACCAGAGCGCTCCTTGCGGCCGTGCCCCGGCTCCGGAGGTGAAGACATGGAACCGATCCTGAAAGTCAGCGGTCTGACCAAAACCTTCTCCCGGCAGGGGCAGGCGGACTTTACCGCCGTGAAAAATATCAGCTTTGACCTGTTCCCCGGCGAGTGTCTCGCCATCATCGGGGAAAGCGGCAGCGGCAAAACCACCGCCGTCAACATGATCGCCCGTCTGGTGGACGTGACCTCCGGCTCCGTTTTTCTGGACGGCGAGGACATCACCCACCTGAAAGGCAAGCCGCTGCGGGAGGTTTACAGAACCATGCAGATGGTTTTCCAGACCCCGGCGGACTCCTTTGACCCCCGCCGCACTTTGGGCGACGGCATCGGCGAAAGCCTGCGAAATGCCGGACTTTCCCGAAAGGAAACCCGAGAAAAAGTGGAAGCCCTTCTGAAAGACTGCGGCCTGCCCCCGGAATATGCCGATCGCTACCCTCATCAGGTCAGCGGCGGGCAGTGCCAGCGGGCGGCGATCGCCCGGGCGTTGGCCATCGCGCCCCGGCTCCTGATCTGCGACGAGATCACCTCCGCGCTGGATGTGACGGTGCAGAAGGAAATTCTGGAACTGCTGAACACCCTGAGAACCCAGCGGGGACGTGGCCTCTCCATTCTCTTTATCTCCCACGACATTTCTCTGGTGCAGCAATTCTGCGACCGGGTACTGGTGATGTACCATGGCGAGATCGTGGAAGAAGGCACCCCGGATGAAGTCATCCGCAATCCCCAAAACGATTACACCAAACGCTTAATTGACAGCGTATTATCATGATGTTATGCCGTGACGTCCGGCAGGACATAAATAACCGAATACGAAAGGAATCCATCATGAGAAAGATCATTTCTCTCCTGCTGACTGCCTGTCTGGCAGCTGCTCTGCTGACCGGCTGCGGCGGCAAAGCTCCCGAGGGCGGCGCGGCAGCCAAAAAGACCATGGTCATCGGCGACACCACCTTCAACTCCGAAAACTGGGAAGAAACCGTTGACCCCCACCGCACCTACAACGGCTGGGCCTGCATCCGCTACGGCATCGGGGAAACCCTGGTGCATTACACCGACGCCATGGAGCTGGAACCCTGGCTGGCCACCGACTGGACAAACGACGGCGGCTGCACCTGGACGATCACCCTCCGGGATGGCGTGAAATTCTCCTCCGGCCGGGACATGGACGGCGAGGCCGTAAAGCAGTGCCTGAACCACCTGCTGGAAAATCACGACCGCGCCCCCAGCGACACGAAGATCGTGGACGTGGCCGCCGACGGTCAGGTATTGACCGTCACCACCAGCGAGCCCAATCCCGCCCTGATGAACTATCTGGGCGACCCCTACGGCTGCATCATCGATGTGGACGCGTCGGATTTTGAAAACGGCATTGTCGTTGGCACCGGCCCCTACGTTGTAAAGGAGCTGGTCACGGACGACCACCTGACCCTGACCCCCAACACCCAGTATTGGAACGGCACGCCCAAAATTGACGAGCTGACCATCCGCACCCTTAGTAACGGCGACACCCTCTCCGCTGCCCTACAGGCCGGGGATATTGACGCCGCCTACGGCATGGCCTATGAGGCTTACCCCAATTTTGAAAACGGCGGTTATCAGTTCTCCGCCATCCAGACCTCCCGCGCCTTCTTCGGCTCCATGAACATGACCAGTCCCATCATGCAGGACACCGCCGTCCGCAGGGCAATCGTCATGGGCATCAACAAGGAGGGCTTTGTGAAGACCCTTCTGGACGGCCACGGCGTCGCGGCCAACGGTGCGTTCCCCGACGGCTTCTCCACCTTTGGCGGTGAGTATGTCACGGCGGAAGCCTACGACCCCGAGGGTGCGAAGGCGGTTCTGGAGGAAGCGGGCTGGGTGGATTCCGACGGCGACGGCATCCGGGAAAAGGACGGCGTGAAGCTGACCGTCCGCTGGCTGACCTACCCCTCCCGTCAGGAGCTGCCCCTGCTGGCCGAGTCCGCCCAGGCGTCCCTCAAAGAGATCGGCATTGACGTGGACATCAACTGCACTGCAAACCGCCGGGAGTTTCTGGCGGACATGGGCAGCTGGGATATTTACGCTTCCGCGCTGGTAACAGCTCCCTCCGGCGACCCCCAGTATTTCTTCACCACCTCCTGCGTTCCCGGCATGAGCTACAATTTTGGCGCTTATGACAATCCGGAGGTCACGGCGCTGATCGAGCAGCTGTCCCGGGAATTCGACCCCGCCAGGCGGGGCGAGATGGCGGTGACGCTTCAGCAGATGATTCTGGACGACAACGCCTACGTCTTCTGCTCCTTCCTGCAAATGAACATGATCTCCAAGGAAAACGTCAAAAACTACACCGCCCACGCCTGCGACTACTATCAGGTCACGGTTGACCTCGATATCACGTAAGGCAAAAGAAATCTCTCGACGATCGCCTCCCTTTGTGGTACAATACGGGCAGTATTGACCCAAAGGGAGGTTTTCCTATGGCCGCAGAACAGCCGAACAATATAAAGAAGCCCCTGTGCGCCGGATTGCTGGCCCATGTGGACGCGGGGAAGACCACGCTCAGCGAGGCGATGCTCTATGAAGCCGGGGCGCGGCGCACCCTGGGGCGGGTCGATCATCAGGACGCGTTTCTGGATACCCACGCGCTGGAACGCGCAAGGGGCATCACCATTTTTTCCAAGCAGGCGCTGCTGGAAACGGAGCACCGCGCCGTCACTCTGGTGGATACCCCCGGCCATGTGGACTTTTCCGCCGAGGCCGAGCGCATCATGCCGGTGCTGGACTGCGCCGTGCTGGTCATCAGCGGCACCGACGGCGTGCAGGCCCACACCCTGACCCTCTGGCGGCTGCTGGAACGCTATCAGGTACCGACGTTTTTGTTTCTCAACAAGATGGACCTGCCCGGAATGGGGAAGGAGAAATTGCTGGCCGAGCTGCGGCAGCAGCTCAGCCCCGCCTGTGTGGACTTTACCGCATCCCCGGAGGAGATCGCGGAAAACGCCGCCATGTGCGACGAGGCGCTGCTGGAAAACTATCTGGAAACCGGCGGCGTCACGGCGGGGAATCTCCGGGCGCTGATCGCCGGACGGAAGCTGTTCCCATGCTGCTTCGGTTCCGGGCTGAAACTGGACGGCGTGGGAACGCTGCTGGATATTCTGGACAAATACGCCCCGGAAACGGCCTATCCCGGCGAATTCGCCGCAAAAGTCTATAAAATCTCCCGCGATCCTCAGGGAAACCGCCTGACCTGGATGAAGGTCACCGGCGGCAGCCTGAAGGTTCGCTCCATGCTGCGTTATGTCAACCAAAAGAACGAACCGCGGGAGGAAAAGATCGTACAGCTGCGGCGGTACTCCGCCGACAAATTTACCGCCCCGGAGGAAGTCCCCGCCGGGCAGCTGGCTGCGGTGACGGGGCTTTCCGAAACCTACGCGGGGCAGTCTCTGGGGGCGGAACCGGCGGGACAGCCCTACGTGCTGGAGCCGGTCATGACCTACCGGGTGAACCTGCCCGGAAGCGCCGACCCGGCACAGGTTCTGCCCAAGCTGCGGCAGCTGGAGGAAGAGGAACCCCAGCTGCGTCTGCTCTGGGAAAACGGGCAGATCCACGTGCAGATGATGGGGCGGGTGCAGCAGGAGGTTTTCCGCAGTCTGGTGCAGCAGCGCTTCGCTCTGGACGTGACTCTCAGCGATCAGCGGATTTTCTACAAGGAAACCATTGAAAACACGGTGGAGGGCGTCGGGCATTTTGAGCCGCTGCGCCACTATGCCGAGGTGCATCTGCTGCTGGAGCCGCTGCCCGCCGGCAGCGGTCTGGTATTCGGCACCGTCTGCCCCACGGATGTGCTGGATGTCAATTATCAACGGCTCATCCTGACCCATCTGGAAGAAAAAGTCCACCGGGGCGTCCTCGTGGGCGGGCCGATTACGGATATGAAGATCACGCTGTTGGTGGGCAAGGCGCACTTAAAGCACACCGAAGGCGGGGATTTCCGTCAGGCGACCTACCGGGCCGTCCGTCAGGGACTGATGCAGGCGAAATCCGTCCTGCTGGAGCCATGGTATGAATTCTGCCTGACCATGCCCACGGAGCAGATCGGCCGCGCCATCACGGACATCCGCGCCATGGGCGGCGAATTCGACGCGCCGGAGGCCGCCGGGGCGCTGTCCACGCTGAAGGGGCTTGTCCCTGCGTCGGAGATCAGGGACTACGCCGACACGCTGGCAGCCTATACGCAGGGGCTGGGACGGATGCAGCTGACCCTCCACGGCTACGCCCCCTGCCACAATACCGACGCCGTCGTCGCGGAAACCGGATACGACCCGGAGGCCGATCTGGCCAACACCCCGGACTCCGTCTTCTGCGCCCACGGGGCGGGCTTCACTGTCAAGTGGAATCAGGTGAAGGACTACATGCACTTAGAAAGCGGTCTGAAAGAGGAAAAAGCTCCCGAAATCATCACCCGCAACGTCCGGCTGGACGATAAAGAGCTGGAAAAGATCATGGAGCGGGAGTTCGGCCCCATCCGCCGCCCCGTCTACGGCGTCTCCAACCGTCCCGCGGCTGACGATGTCGCCATCCGGACGCCCCGGCAGAAATACATCATCGTAGACGGCTACAACGTGATCTTCGCGTGGGAGGACTTGGCGGCGCAGGCCAAGGATGATCTGGACGCCGCCCGCCGCCAGCTGTGTGACCGGCTTTCCAGCTACGCGGGCTTCACAAAGTGCCGTCTGGTGGTGGTATTCGACGGCTACAAGCAGAAGGGCAACCCCGGCGAAAAGAGCCAGTTCCACAACATTCAGGTGGTCTACACCAAAGAGGGTCAGACCGCCGATGCTTACATTGAAGCGCTTGCCCACGAGATCGGCCGGGACTACACCGTGCGGGTGGCGTCCTCCGACGGACTGGTGCAGCTGTCCTCCTTCGGAAGCGGCGTTCTGCGGATGTCCGCACGGGAGCTTCACGAGGAAGTAGAAGCGGCAAGAGCGGAGATGCGGAAGCACTACCGGAAGTAAAGTATATAAGTTCTGGTAAAGAAAGTTCTTCCATTTTCAGAAAAAATCCTGTATAATGACAATATCGATATTGCCGGGAGGTATTGCCATGCTCCAGACAACCCATTCTGACGACCCCAATGTGCAGGAAAAGATCGACAAATTAACCAAGCGTGACCGGAAGACCGAACAGTTTTTCCGCTGGGCGCTGAAGATCATGGAGTGGATCATTGCCGGGATCACCCTCATTGCGCTGGTGGGCGCGCTGGGCATTGAGGTAGTGAACATGGTCACCGAAGGGACGGCATATTTTGCCGACGTCAGCCACATGCTCCATAACCTGCTGTCCATCGTGGTGGGACTGGAATTCGTGCGGATGCTGATCGACACCACCCCCGCCAACATTCTGGAGGTGCTCACCGTAGCCATCACCCGTCACGTGATTCTGAGCCACGACGACCCTTGGAGCAATGTGGCCTGCATCGCCTGCATTGCGGGACTGTTCGCCATCCGCCGCTTCCTGGTGCGCCGCAGTGAGCTGCGCCAGGAAATGGTGGACTCCGAATAAGAATGCAAAAACAGCCCCGCCGGCCGGCGGGGCTGTTGACAAAATGGAAATCCTGGGGTATAGTATAGATACAGGGGTGCTGCCAGTAGGTCGGTTCCCCAAAGATATCACGAAGAGATAATCGTTACTTTGGAGAGTCGGCGATTATCTCTTCTTGTTGTTTGCCTGGAGAACCAGAGCAATGACAGCGGCAATGAGCATGCAGAATTGAAAAATTCCATCCCATGTAACCATAACCGTCACCCCCTCTCTTTTACGATCGGGGGCAAAAGAAGCATCACCCCCGAAAAAATCGAGGGGAACCGCCTACCGGGGCGCTGCTGGCAGCACCAGGAACAGCATATCACACCATTCGACAGATTGCAAGGCAAAAAGCGGGGCGTATCATGCGGCAATGCCGTGATACGCCCCGCTCGTGAATCCGTTCGGCAAGCTGAAATTTATTTATCCCCTGAGTTCCGAATAATCAGCTTCAGGATCATTCCGAAAAGCAATACGACTGCGGCAAATACGCCACAGACCAATATGCTTGTATACCAGGGTGCGGATTGCATTGCATACAGCCCCGGATGTGTTTTATAATCCCAAACAGAGTATAACCCATATCCGATGAATACCCCCACAACAGAACCCATTATGATATTCAATATACGATTCAGCCTGTTCTTCCACATGCCAAGTCTCCTGCAAATTCCGATTTACTCAGGGCAAACGTCCGGGAGCGGCGCATTTCACCGTTCCTTTTTATCCTCCGCGATACTCACGCGTGGAAAGCGTCCAGCGCCAGCTTGAACGCGCCGTATGCGCCCGCGTCATTGCCAAGGGAGGCCAGTGTGAACCGGGCGCCGCTGGCGGCGTGGAATACGTACTTGTGGAAATAGGGGAGAATGCCGTCGATCAGCACCTGTCCCGCCTTGCTGACGCCGCCGCCGATGACCACCACCTCCGGGTCAACGGTGGTGCATACGTCGCCAAGGAACTCGCCCATGTAGGCGTAATACCGGTCGAGAATGATGAGTGCTTCCTTGTCCCCGGCCTTGCCCGCGTCGAAGATGTCCTTGCAGGTCAGGTTTTTAAGCGTGCGCAGGGAGCTGGGCGCGTCGGTGCTGTCCAGATGGCGCTTGGCCAGACGGACGATGCCGGTGGCGGAGCAGTACTGCTCCACGCAGCCCCGCTTTCCGCAGTTGCAGGGGACAGTCTCGTCCCGGTTCAGGACGAGGTGGCCGATCTCCGCGCCGGAGCCGTGGGCGCCGTGGAGCAGTTTCCCCTCCACTACGATGCCGCCGCCCACGCCGGTGCCCAGCGTGACGAAGACCATGTTGTCACAGCCCTGTCCGCCGCCCTTCCAGAATTCGCCCAGCGCCGCCACGTTGGCGTCGTTGCCCGCCTTTACGGGGAAGCCGGTCAGCTCGGTCAGCTTCTGGGCGATGTTGAACACATCCCAGCCCAGATTGATACACCGGTTCACCACGCCCTTTGCGTTGACGGGACCGGGGACACCAATGCCGAGACCCAGAATGTCGGAATCCGCAATTTTCCGTTCGGTCAGAAAGGCCCGGACAGACGCCGCGATATCCGGCAGTATCCGGATGCCGTTTTCCGACGTATCGGTGGGAATTTCCCATTTTTCCAGCATTTTCCCGGCCTCGTTAAAATAGGCGATCTTGACGGTGGTGCCGCCGAGATCGATGCCAAATCCGTATTTCATAGTCAGTTCCTCCTGCGTGATAATGAAGTTCTTTCTCCATTATACATAATTCTTGCAAAATTACCAGTGGAAAATATAAAAAAGTTTGGCACAGTTCCCATGGAAACTTTTTGTGAAGGGGCTTGCGTTTCCGGCGAATTTGCGGTAACATATGAGAGAATCACATAGATAAACGAAAGGACGTGTCCCACGACATGATTAAAGTTGATATCTCCAACGTATGGGGTCAGGTCACCCTGTCCGACCTGCTGGCCATGGAAAAGGAAGTCGCCGCCGCCCACACCACTCTGGCGGACGGCACCGGCGCAGGCAACGATTTCCTCGGCTGGCAGAACCTGCCCGTCCGGGAGGCCACGGAAGAAATCACCCGCATCCGGCAGGCGGCGGAGAAGATCCGCAGCGATTCCGACGTATTTGTGGTCATCGGCATCGGCGGCTCCTACCTCGGCCCCCGTGCCGCCATCGAGCTGCTGCAGGGTCCCAACCACAATATCGGTAAGGGCAAGGGCAACCCCCAGATCTTCTTCGCCGGCAACGGCCTGAGCACCCGCCACTGGAACGAGCTGACCCGGCTGCTGGAGGGCAAGGACTTCTCCATCGCCATCATCTCCAAGTCCGGCACCACCACCGAACCCGCCATCGCCACCCGCGCCCTGCGCTGGATGCTGGAGCGGAAGTATGGCACCGAGGGCGCCAAGAGCCGCATCTACGCCATCACCGACCCCTGCAAGGGCGCTCTGCGCCAGATGGCCACGGAAGAGGGCTGGGAAACCTTCGTCATCCCGCCTGATGTGGGCGGCCGCTACTCCGTGCTGACCCCCGTGGGTCTGCTGCCCCTGGCCGTGGCCGGTATCGACATCATGGAGATGATGAACGGTGCTGCCGACGCCAAGGAAAGCTACAATCTGCGTTCCTTCGAGAACCCCGTCTGGCAGTATGCCGCCGTGCGGAACCTGCTGTATCGCAACGGCAAGGCCATGGAGATCTTTGAGAGCTACGAGCCGGGCTTCAAGATGTTCGGCGGCTGGTGGCAGCAGCTGTTCGGCGAGTCCGAAGGCAAGGACGGCAAGGGCCTGTTCCCCGTGACCGCCGAGTTCACCGCCGACCTCCACTCTCTGGGTCAGATGATCCAGCAGGGTCAGCGGAACATTTTTGAGACCATGGTTCGCTTCGATCCTCCCGCCGCCCGGTACACCATCGGTTCCGACTGGAAGAATCTGGACGGTCTGAACTACCTGGAAGGCAAGACGCTGGACTTCGTGGACGAGAAGGCGTACCTCGGCACCGTGGCCGCCCACGTGGACGGCGGCGTGCCTGTCATCACCATGGACTGCGGCGAGCTGAACGACCGGAAGGTGGGCGAGCTGTTCTACTTCCTGGAGCTGTGCTGCGGCGTTTCCGCGTACATTCTGGATGTCAACCCCTTCAACCAGCCCGGCGTTGAGCTGTACAAGCGCAACATGTTCCAGCTTCTGGGCAAGCCCGGTTACGAGAAATAAGTTTTGCTTACATAGGGCGGGACTTCCCGCCCTATGTTTGTCTTCAAAAAACATGCCGCAGGGAGGGAACGCTTATGGAGCAGCTTGAATTATATGTGCCGAAGCTCGAAGACCTTTGGTTCTATCAGAAAATGATGTCCGACCCCGAAACCATGTCCTACAACGCGAATTGGGACGTGAACTATGACGGTTATCACCGGGATACCGGCTGTGTCGATTATCCCGATGCGGTTTTGCCTGCATGGTATGAGAATATGGTAGGACAGGAGCCGGAACGGTTCTATGCCTACATAAAGCGCAGCGCCGACGGCGCGTGGATCGGCGACGTCAATTTCCACTATAACCCCGCAAAGGACTGGTGGGACATGGGCATTGTGCTTTATGCACCCTATCGCGGGAAGGGATATGCTGTTCCCGCGCTGAAGCTCATGCTGGAGCACGCCTTCCGGGACTGCGGCATTTCCAGAATACACAATGATTTTGAGGTCGCCCGGAATGAAATTTCCGCATGGGAGACCCACCGCCGGGCGGGCTTCCGGGAATTGGGCATGGAGGATGGCTTTCTTCAGATGATGATCACGAAGGAAGACTATTTCGCGCATCTGGATACGGACTAGCGCAGCCCCTTGGCTCTCCCCTTGGGAGAGCTGTCACCGCAGGTGACTGAGAGGGTGTTGCACCCTCGTTTCCCCTCTCCGTCTTCGCTTCGCTCAGACACCTCTCCCAAAGAGAGAGGCAAGGGGGTACCGTTCATTACCCCGCAGTGCCTGTCAGCTGTCTGCTCCGCCCCACCCATTTGCCGCCCTGTGTTTTTTCCAGAAAAAACATTTGTCTAATCTGCAAATTAGTAGTTGCAAATTATCGCGATTGCTGGTAGAATGTGCATAAGCCAATATGCTGGCAAGCAAAGGAGGACTTTCCTATGATTCATGTTATTATGGGCCTGAAAGGCTCCGGCAAGACCAAGAAGCTGATCGATGCCATCAACGCGGCTGTGGCGGACGCCCACGGCGATGTCGTCTGCATTGAGTACGGCAAGAAGCTGACCTATGATGTAACCTATAAGGTTCGCCTGGTGGATTCCCGGGAATACGGCATTTCCACCCCCGATATGCTCAAGGGCTTCCTGAGCGGCCTGCACGCAGGCAATTTCGACATCACCAACGTCTTTATCGACAATCTGTACAAGACCATCGGCTGTGATAAGGCCGCGGCTGAGGAGTTCGTCTCCTGGTGCGCCAAGTTCGCCGCCGACAACAATATGGAGATCACCATGACCATCTCCGAAGACCCTGCGAACGCCTCCGAGGCTGTGAAGCAGTATCTGTAATTGGGGTACATCCGCCCCGCCGCTTGTAAAGCGGCGGGGCATTTCTTTGCGTTCAGGGCATATTGATCGGCAGAATTACTCCGGATACTTGCGTAATCGGCAAAACTCTGCTACACTATACTGTAAACGATTTTTGATTTGGAGAGAATTATGACTGCAGCTACTTTACAGGAAAACAAAATGGGCGTCATGCCCGTCGGGAAGCTGATCGCCAACATGGCGCTGCCCATGGTCATATCCATGCTGGTGCAGGCGCTTTACAACGTGGTGGACAGCATCTACGTTTCTCAGGTGTCGGAGAGCGCGGTGACGGCGCTGTCGCTGGCCTTCCCCATCCAGAACCTGCTGATCGGCTTCGCCGTGGGCATCGGCGTGGGTGTCAACTCCCTGCTTTCCAAGAGTCTGGGTGAGAAAAATCAGGAGGCCGCCAACCGCGCCGCCGGAAACGGCATCGTGCTGATGGCCATTGCAATGGTGCTGTTCGTGCTGTTCGGTCTGTTCGGCGTGCGCCCCTATTTTGCCATTCAGTCCGACAACCCGGAGACCGTGGAGGGCGGCATTGTCTACACCAGCATCTGCTGCGTGTTCAGCGTCGGCTGCTTCGCATCCATTCTGGGCGAGCGGCTGCTGCAATCCACCGGCCGGACGGTGCATACCATGATCACCCAGTCCATCGGCGCGATCATCAACATCATTCTCGACCCCATTCTCATCCACGGATGGTTCGGCCTGCCCGCCATGGGCATTGCCGGCGCGGCCATTGCCACGGTGATCGGCCAGTGGGTGTCCGGCATCATGGTCATCATTTTCAACCTGAAATTCAACCCGGAGGTACAGCTGCACAAGAAGTATCTTCCGCTGGAGGGCAAGACCGTGGCCGCCATTCTGACGGTGGGCATTCCCTCCATCGTTATGAACGGCATTGGCTCCGTGATGAATTTCGGCATCAACCAGATTTTGCAGGGCTTCGCCGAGACGGCGACCGGCGTGTTCGGCGTGTATTTCAAGCTCCAGAGTTTCTTCTTCATGCCCCTGTTCGGCCTGAACAACGCCACCATTTCCATCATCGCCTACAACTACGGCGCCCGCAAGCCCCAGCGGATCACCAAGACGCTGAAAATTTCCTGCACCGCGGCGCTGTGTCTCATGACGGTGGGTCTGTTGGTGTTCCAGTTCTTCCCGGATGTGCTGCTGGGGATGTTCAACCCCTCCCAGGCGTTTCTGGAGATCGGCCGGGTCGCTCTGCGCACCATCAGCTGGAGCTTCCCCATTGCGGCCATCTGCATTGCGCTGGGCGCCAGCTTTCAGGCGCTGGGCAACGGCATCTACTCCACCATTGTTTCCCTGTGCCGTCAGCTGGTGGTACTGCTCCCGGTGGCCTATCTGCTGAACCTGACAGGGGAGGTGCAGAGGGTCTGGCTGGCCTTCCCCATAGCGGAGGTGGTCAGCGGCACGGTGACGTTTATCTGCTTCACCAGAATCTACCGCCAGAAGATAAAGCCGCTGTTTGAGCAGGCATGATGGGTCGCCTGCAAAATACGGCACCTGAAGTCTGATAGAACAGGCCGGTCATCTTTTCCGGCAAATGATTTCCTGATACTATTTCCTGATTAAAATCTTTGATTTTAATCAGGAAGGCATCGCCTAATGGCGCTGCCTGTTTTGTGATTTATAAGGAAAGAAATCACAAAACAAGTCTCATATGAACTCCATGCCCTTCAGGCAATTAAAATCTTTTTTTAAGATTTTAATTGGAGTTCAGTATGACTCATTTTCGCCATGATGCGGGCGCGGTATTATCGCTCCATAGATCACATCCATCATACCTTCACCCCCGCCGGGGACTGCCAAAGTCTGACAGTTTCCGGCGGGGGTTCCTGTTTTTCGCCCTCTCAAGGCAAAAATGTATCCGTCTGTTTTGCGTTTCTGCGGAAAGGAAACAGCAAAAATCACTCCGTATCATACTTTGGCATGATTTACATTTTCTGGCGGTTATGTATAATAAAGATAAAATGGTGTTGGAGTGCGTATGGCACGGGGTATGTCCCTTTGCCGGCGAAAAGGAGGGAGAACGTGACCGGGAATATTATCGTGAAGCCGTCTGTCCGGCAGCGGTTTGACAGCTTTATGGAGCGCGGGCGCGTCCTCTTTTTCAGCGCACCCTGCGGCTTCGGGAAAAGCACGCTGTCCGATGCCCTGCTCTCCGGACGGGATGTGCTGCGGCTGAACGCGGGCGCGGCGGATTTTGCCCTTCCCGCCCTTTCGGATGGGTGGGAAATCCTGCTCATTGACGATTTTCAGATGATACCGGCGGAGGATGGCGGGCAGGCGCTGTGCGAGCTGATCCGCTCCGACCCGGGCAAACGCTTCCTGCTTCTCTCCCGGGGCGCGCCGCCCGGATATCTGACGGCGTTCCAGTATTCCGGCCTGATGACCACGCTGGAGGCCGACGACCTGCTCTTTGACCGGGAGGATACCTGCAAATACTTTTCCGGCTGCGGCGTCGCCGTGACGGACAGCGAGATCGGCGGTATTCTGAGAGAATCCGTCGGCTACCCTCTGGGCGTCGCCGTCACCGCCCGATGCATGTCCGGCGGGAGGCCCTTCGGCCCGGAGGTCGTGGCGCGGGCATTCCGGGAGGTGTTCTCCTATTTTGAGGCTGCGATCTACCGGCGGTTCGACCTTCCCGTGCGGCGGTTTCTGCTGGAGCTGGCGCCCTTTGAACGGTTCAATCTGGAAATGGCGCGGATGGTCAGCGGCGACCCCCACGCGGGCGACCGGCTGGACTGGCTCCTGAGCCACACCACCATGCTCCGCTATGACGACGTGCAGCATTTCCGCTTCTGGCCGCAGTTCCGCAGCTTCCTTCTGTGGGAGATGGAGCGGGAATACAGCGAGGAAAAGCGCCGGGCGCTTTTCAGCCGGGGCGCGCTCTACTACGAGCTGAAAGAGGATTACGCCCACGCGCTGGAATGCTACACCCGATGCGGCGACCACGCCAAGGTCTCCGAGCTTCTCATCCGCAACGCGGAGCTGCACCCCGGTATGGGGCATTACAGCGAAATGGAAAAATACTACCGCAGTCTCCCGGAAGCGGAGATCGCAGCTTCCCCCGCGCTGATGCAGGGCATGAGTATGCTGTGCGCTCTGGCCATGGATTACGAAGGCTCTGAGCGCTGGTATCACGAATTGCAGGAATTCGGAAAGCGGTGCGGCAGGGACGACGCCGCAGGCAAGCAGACCCGCAGCCGTCTGGCGTGGCTGGACATCTCCCTGCCTCAGCGGGGCGTGGAAGGGCTGACGGAGACCATTCCCGCGGTGTTCCGGCTGATGACCAGCAAGGAGGTCTCCCTCCCGTCCTTCTCCGTCACCAGCGCCCTGCCCAGCGTCATGAACGGCGGCAAGGACTTTTCCGTCTGGAGCAAACGGGACGACCTGCTTTACCAGACGCTCCGCGCCCCGGTGGAGGCCGTGCTGGGGCGGGACGGCGTTGGCCTTGCGGACTGCGCCATCGCCGAAAGCAAATTTGAAAAGGGCGAGAACATCACCGGCCGGATGCTGACCATCATCCCCCGCGTCAGCGAGATACGCCAGCGCGGCACGCCGGACATGGAATTCGCCATCAACGGTCTGCTGGCCCGAAGCCTTCTTGCGGCAGGGCAGAGCGAGGACGCTTATCGGACGATCGAATCCCTCCGGGAAAAATTCGCCGAGGAAGGGCGGGAGCGGTTCCTGCCCAATATGGACGCCATGCTCGTCCGAATTTCCCTCCATACCGGCGATCTGGACTACGCCGACACATGGTATCGGGAAAAAGCGCCCAGAGACCCCATGCGGGTAAACGTCATGAAGCGCTACCAGTATCTCACGCAGGCCATGGTGGAGCTGGCGGACGGGAAGCCGGGGGCGTCGATGCTGACCCTCTCCCCGCTGGAAGATTACGTCCGCAGCTGCGGGCGGCACATCGACGGCATCCATCTGAACATCCTCGCCGCCATCGCCCTGTACCGAAGCAGGGACGAAGCATGGCGGCAGCGCCTGATTGGCGCATTGAACGCCGCGGCGGAATACCACTTCATCCGAACCGTCAGCGTCTACGGCGCGGCGGTGCTGCCCCTGCTGGAACGGCTGGATTGGAGCGGAAGCGCCCGGTGGAAAAAGCAGCTGATGGACGACGTGCGCTTGCAGGCGGCGTATTACCCCCGCTTTCTGGAACCGCGCCTCGCGCCGGGGGAAGCCCTGACGCCCACGGAGCTGCAAATTCTGCACCTGATCTGCGCCGACAAGAGCAACGCGGAGATCGGGCAGATCATGGACATCAAGCTGCCCACGGTAAAGACCCATGTAAGCCACATTCTGGATAAGCTGGACGTCCGGCGGCGAAGCGAAGCGAAAACCGCCGCAAAGCGTCTGCGGCTTATCCCGGAAGAACGGTAACCCCCCGCCCGGATTTTACCGGGCTGACGATAGAAAACTGCACTTTTTCACACAGGAGGATCCTATGAAAAAACGAATTTTGAGTCTGTTTTTGGCGCTCACGCTCTGCCTGACGCTCCTGCCGACATCGGCTTTTGCCGAGGGTGGGGACGTGAGCATTTCTGACGGTGTCATCGGCGGCGGTGAGACCGGTGGCGAGGGCGGTGGAGTCCTTGTACCACCCGGCGGTTCGACCGGCGAAGGTGGTGGGATCTATACGCCCCCAGGTGGTCCGGCAGAATGGGGCGGCGGCACGTATATCCCCGAAGAAGACACGCGGACGGAGATCTGGTGCGTGAGCAAGCCCGATTCCATTGGCCGCAGCTATGACGGCACGACGGACGGCGGCACGATTCCAATCGACTTGACGTTTACAGACGGCACAAATGAAATCAAACTCAAAGAAGGAACGGGCTTTACCGCCAAGAAGACGTTCGATTCCGCGGACGCGGGATGGCATACCGTCACTGTGGAAATCGCGCTGATCGGCGAAGCCGCGGTAAAGTACAAGCTCAAGGCGGGCGAAGAAAAATTTGAGATCGGCGGCAACATCAACAAGGCCTATCCCGATTTGACCGTATCTCTTTCCAAGACGACCTGCACGGTGGGCGAAAAGCTTCTTCCGCTTCTGTCTGTCGAGGGTGCCCCGGAAGACGCCGAGGTGACATATTACTATGCGCCGATCAATTCTGGATATTTGGAGTTTGAAGGCAGTGAGGCAGTTCCCAAGATCGACGAGAACACTGCAATCAGCGAACCCGGCACATATTACGTCTATGCCAAGACCGGCGAGACCAAGAACTACAAAGAGGAAAGGTCAGCAACCGTGGAACTCACGGTCAACGAGCCTGTCGTTGAAGCCGCTTCGGTGACAAGAGCGGACGGCACGGATGGCGGTACATACGAATCCCTCCCGGCGGCGCTGAACGCGGCACGGGACGGCGACACCGTCAAGCTGCTGGCGAACCATACGACAAATTGGAGCGACGTCGAAGCGGGCGAGTATTCCACTTTGGCTGTCATCAAGAAAACCTTGACGCTCGACCTGAACGGCTGGACGGTGGATTATCTCGAAGTGGGCGAGGTGGTTCCTGACGAGGAAGGCGGAATCCTGGAATCCACCGATGGCAACCTGACCATCGTAAATAACATTCAAGATGGCTCCCACGGCAAAATCAAAGACCTCCAATTTGTAAATGGTTCACTGGCGATTCAGAGCGGTCAGATTGGAGATTCTGACGAAGGCAACCTTACCTGTAACGGGAACAGCGGCACTGTGACCATCAGCGGCGGCACGGTGCTTGGCCTCACGGTGGGCAAAGGCGCAGCCGTCACCGTCTCCGGCGGCTCAGAGCACGCGGGCAACTGGTACAACGATGGTACGCTGAACATCACAGACGGTACGTTCGGTAATGTAAACTTCCGTAATAACGGTGGAACCATCGCCATCAGCGGCGGCACCTTCTCTACGATTGGAAATACGGATGCAAGCAGCACCATTGCGCCCATGTCCCTGCTGGCGCCGGGCTATGCCTTCTATAAGGACAACGCCGTGCAGGACGGCAGCAGGCACGATTTTCTGCAAGATGTGACGGTCAAGGAACACACCCACACCATGGTGAACAGCAAGTGCGCCTGCGGCTTTTCCTGCACCCACACGAACGCCGAGGGCGCGAGCACCATCGGTAAAGACGGCAAGTGCACGGTCTGCGGGACACAGTTCGCGGCTGGCATCGGCGAAACCTATTATACCGATGTGCCGTCCGCGCTGAATGCGGCAGCTGACGGTCAGACCGTCAAGCTGTTGGCAAACGAGATGCTGCCTGACGGCATATATGTCAGCAAGACTCTCACGCTGGATTTGGACGGACACAGTCTGAGCGGATACAGCTTGAATGTCGGCGGTCGTACGGCCATGAGCCAGGTTCGCACCGGTAAACTGACGGTCGTTGACAGCAGCGGCGGCAACGGCGCGGTGGGAGTGACCGTGCGGGACGGCGGTACACTGGTATTTGATCCGAAGAATGACCATACCACTTTGCTCCAGCTGGAGGTTTGGGGCGGCACAGTCGAGCTGTACGGCGGAAAGATTTCGAGAAGCGGTCTGCGGCTGAATAATAACATCACATTGGGCAATCTGCTTCCCGGGCAGGCGGGACTGGCTTACTATCGTGGTGACACGCAGCTCACGCTGGAGGAAGCCGCTTCCCAGACCTGCGACCTGGTGGTAAAGTTGTGCAGCCACGGCGGCAAGAACGGCTTTGATGGCACCAACTGTCCCTACTGCAACGCGCCCGCGGTGGCGCAGACGGCCTTGCGGAATGTCGAGGGCAACCCGTGGCGGAACTTTGCCGGCTTGCAGACTGCCCTTGATGCGGACAGAGACGGCGGCTCGACCCTCAGTCTGCTGACCGACGTTACCGGCGATTACACCATCGACGGCACCCGGGACACCGGCATAGATCTGAACGGCCATTCAATCCACGGTACGGTAACCGTCAAGGCCGCCACAGGCAATAGCACCACCTTGAGCAACACGAAAAACACGACCACAGCCAGTATCGATACCGTCGTTGCCAACAAGGGAGCAAACCTCGCCGGTTCGGGATTCCCCGCCGTTATCGGCACGCTGAAGCTGGCAGAGGTTGCCACATGGGCAAACATCCTGTATGAACCTAACCGCCTTGGCTACAAGGTGCTCAATGGGGATGGCACTCACAAGTGGCGCGCCCCGGCGGATGTTCCCGCCGATTCCACGGAGCTGAACAATGTCATCATCAATCGTCTGCCAATCACCTCCAAGACCCTGTCCCTGAAGGTCGATGGGAAGAACCTGACCGGCAATAACCCGAAGGTGGAGCGCGGCACGACCGTTCAGCTCTGCGCCTACTGCAATACCAGCGGCGCAAGTGTGAACTTCTTCGTCGGAGAACGCGGGAGCGACGGCATGTACAGTTTCTCCAAGCTGACAAGTGAATATAAGAAAATCGGCTCCACATGGTATTACGTCGCGGAGTGCAACTTCAACAAAATCGGTGAGCATGGGATTTATTTCACTGCCAGCAAGGACGGCTATTCGGTATCGAGCAAGCCCAAAATGCTGACCGTCACCAAGCTGAATCTCAGCAAAGCCGTAATCACGTTCCCCAACGGCAATGAAAGTGTCTATCAGCCTTATAACACCACCACCGGCGTGCCGCCCTATGTTGTAACGTACAACGGCAGCGAGCTGAAAGCGGGAGTTGATTACACCGTCGTCCGCGGCGATTCCCATTCTACTGTCGGCACCGCCACTCTGACCATCAAGGCGACAGACGACGGCGACTACACCGGCCAGAAAACCGCCAGATGGACGGTCGCAGCTCACAAAGCAACGATCTCGGTCGGCGACATCATAAAGGCATACGATGGCACAACAGACCTGCCCGCAAACGCGTCGATAAAGCTTAAGAGTGCGGATTCCCGCTATGCTCCTTCCGGCGGGCCACTTCCTCTGGTGGCTGGTGAGGATTACCAGATACTCAATGCCAGTTATGATTCCGCCAATGCAAGTGAGGATGAAAAGACCGTCTCCTTCACCATTAAGCTGACGGATAAGAACTATACCTTTGAAGACGGCACGACGCAAAAGGACTTTGTGCTGAACGGCGCGGATGTGTCGCAGACTTTCAAGATCAGTCAGGCCACTGTGACCCCGAACGAGATCACGCAGTACGTTTTCAACGATTTGGCAAAGACCTACGAAATCGATTTGAGAACGCTCCTGCCAGAGCTGCCTGTAGGCTGCGAGTACGGCAAGATCCATAATCGGGGCTGCGATTACCACTTTACGGATAGTACTTACCTCGACAGCAGCAACTATATATTCGTGTCAAACGAAGGCATTCTGACTCTGCCCATCGTGGCCGCGCACAGCGCGAATGTGAACGATCAGATCGGCACTTTGACCGTCCCGATTGTAAGCACGAACTATCAGCCGTTCGAGCTGACCATCAAGGTCGTCATTGGCCAGAGGACCCCCCTCGATCAATCGGGCGTCAGCGTCAGCGCGACGGATATCACCTACGGCCAGACGCTGGCAGAGAGCACACTCACGGCCACGGGTTCGATGATCTGCCCCCGCACACAGGCCGTGATTCCGGGTACGTTCGCGTGGAAGGACGGCACCATCAAGCCCAACGCGGGCAGCTATGACGCCGAATGGACGTTCACCCCGGCGGAAGGCTACGAAGAATACGCCCCCGCGACCGGCACCGTGACCGTCACAGTCGAACCGGCAGAGCTGACGGGAGTTTCCGTGAGGGCATCCAGCACGTATTACACCGTCAAGCCGCAGCACGCATCGACAATCGCGTTTGGGCAAAGTGTAGACGGCACTACCGTGACGTTCACCTACAGCGACAAGGTAGACGGCGACTATACTTCGGACGGACCGACTTTCACCGACGCAGGCACGTACACCGTTTACTACAAAGCGGAAGCAGCAAACCACAAAACGGCTACCGGTTCGTTCACCGTGACCATCGCCCCGCTGCCGATCAGCCTTCTCTCCGTCGAAAGAATCTCCAAGTCCTACGACGGCACCGCAAACGTCACGCTTACCGCGAGCAGGCTGACATTCTTCAGCATGGCGGCCAGTCGTTCAGGCATTATACTTCCCGATACGGCGCTCACCTTCTCTGACGCCCAGTTTACCATGAAGCAGGCGGACGGGAGCTACCTGCCCTCGCCGGACGTCGGAAACGGAAAGGCCCTTTCCTTCACCATGACGCTTGCGAACGACAACTATGTGCTTGAACGCGAGCCGGAAGGCACCAAAACGGTCAGTTACACTTTTGCAACCGACGATACGACCCGTTTCACCATCACCAGGGCCGACGCGCCCGTGCCGACAGACGGTACGCTGACCATCATCAACGGTCTGGAAAGAACCTACGAGGTCGATCTGGCGGCGCTGCTGTCTGCACTGGAAAGTCCCAAGTCCTACGGCAACATCGCCTATGGCGCGCCGACCATCACCGTGGATGCCGGCTACTGCGACGCTGCCACCGCGAAGATCGAAAACGGCAAGCTGATTCTGCCCATTCTGGCAAACCCGGTCAATACGGAGGGCAATGTCGGCTCGGTGACGGTGATTGTCACAACCAGCAACTACGAGGACATCACCCTGACCGTCAACATCTTCGCAAAGAACAAGATCACGCCCGTTCTGGATGGCGAGGTGACCGCAAGCGAGATCACCTACGGTCAGCCGCTGAATGCAAGCACGATCACGGGCAAGATGAAAGACCCCACCACCGGTGAAGAGGTTCCCGGCACCTTCACATGGACGGACGGCACGCTCATGTTCAACGCGGGCAGCCGTAAGGCCGAATGGTCGTTCACCCCGGACGCGCCGGAGTACGCGACGGCCACCGGAAAGGTGCGGGTCACGGTCAATCCCAAGTCCATTGTAGGCGCGGTCGTCACGCTGGAAGACACCTTCGTGTATGACGGGACGGAAAAATGTCCCCAGATAATCAGTGTCGTTCTGGACGGCGTAACACTGACAGGCATTGGCGGAGGCACAGATTATGGCTTTTCCTGCAACAGAACGTCGCAGGTCGGCACATACTACGATGATTTTTCTCTCAGCGGTCTGGGTAACTACACCGGCGAGATGAAGTTCACGTGGTCGATCACGCCAAGAGAAGTGACACCCACGATCACCGTCGCGGACGGCACCTATAACGGCGGAAATCCCGTTCAGCCGACCGTTACCCTCACAGACGACCTCGGCAATACCATTGCCCCGAAGGAATACGACGTCTCCTACAGCGATAACACAAACGCCGGTACCGGCACCGTGACCGTCACCGATAAGGAAGGCGGCAGCTATGTCCTCGGTACGGCCAGCACGACCTTCACCATCAACAAGGCCGCCGCGCCCGTGCTGACCGCCTATCCGGTCACCCGGAAGTACACTCTAAAAACGGAGCAGACCATCACCCTCCCCGACCTCAAGAGTCTGGGAATGCCCGATGATGCACAGGTATCCGACGCGAACGCGTTCCACAGCGGGTCCTATTCTCCCGCGGGCAGGATTCAGGACGGTTGGGGCATTGACGTGAACACCGGCGCGATCACCTACGCTCTGGCGGACGGTGCCGCCGCTGGCGACGTCATCACCTTTACCCTTCTGGTTCGTTCCAAGAACTACGAGGACGCCACCGTTACGGTCATCCTCACCCTGACGGAGCGGGACGCGCCCATCCTGACCCTGCCGGACATCATCACCGCGGACTACACCGGCGCGGAAATTCCCGTCAGCGCGGTCACCGGCAAGAGCGCCGCCTTTGACGGCAAGGATGTGCCGGGTACATGGAACTGGAAAGCCGGTCAGGCGATCACCAACGCGACCGACACCGGCAGTAAGGCCATTGTCTTTACCCCCGCCGATCTGGTCAATTACCACCCGGTGGAGGGCGAGGTTTATGTCATCATCTCCCGCGTCGCGCCGGACTATACCGCGCCCGCTGCCATTGACGGCCTGACCTACAGTGGCAGCGCGCAGGCGCTGGTCAGGGCAGGCTCCACCGCCCACGGCAAGCTGCTCTACAGCCTGAGCAAAGACGGCACCTACTCCGAGACCATCCCCACCGGCACGGACGCCGGGGAATACACCGTCTGGTACAAGGTCGAGGGCGACAGCAACCATAAAGATTCCCAGCCCGGGTCCGTCACCGCAACCATCGCTCCCAAGACCGTGACCGCCACCGTGACGGTCAGCGGCGGTTCCCTCACCTACACCGGCGACCCGCTGAAGCCCGATGTCATCGTGAAGGACGGCGACACGGTCATCAGCCCGGAGGAATACGACGTTTCCTACAGGGATAACGTGAACGCGGGCACCGCCACCGTGACCGTCAGGAACAAGGCAGGCGGCAACTACACCGTCAGCGGCAGCACCACCTTCGAGATCGGCAAGGCCGCTTCCGAGGTCAGGACCGCCCCCCGGGCGAACGCCGGCCTTGTCTACAACGGCGGTGAGCAGGCCCTCATCACAGCCGGAACTGCCCTCGGCGGCAAGCTGAAATACCGTCTGGGCGAAACCGGCGAGTTCACAGAAGCGCTTCCCAAGGCCACGGACGCGGGCACCTACACCGTGTACTGCATGGTCGAGGGCGACGGCAACCACCGCGACTCGGAGGTGCAGAGCCTCACCGTCACCATCGATAAGGCGAAGGTCACGGTCAAGGCGTTGGACAAGCGCATCTACACCGATGACAAGGCCCCCGATCTGAGCAAGCCCGTACTGGACAAGGACTACACCGTCAGCGCCATGTTCGGCGAGGATGCGCTGACCGGCGACATAAAGCTCGCCTACGTGGACGCGAATGGCACTGCGATCACCCCCGACACGGCGAAGGTCGGCAAGGTCATTATCCGCGCCAGCGGGCTGACCGCCCCCAACGGCAACTACACCGTCGTTTTCGTGGACGGCACGCTGACCATCGACGAGCGCCCGGTCTACACCATCAAGGCCACGGCGGGCATCCAAGGCTCCATCACGCCCTCCGGCGACGTTGACGTCCTCCACGGCGGCAGCCAGACCTTCACCATCGCCGCGAACAGAGGCTACGCCATCTCCAACGTCAAGATCGACGGCGTGAGCATCGGCGCGGTGAAGTCCTACACCTTCGAGAACGTCACCGGCAACCACACCATTGAGGTCACCTTCATGAAGGCCAACGGCAACCCCCAGACCGGCGTAATGGTGGACGAAGTCACCGGCGAGTACTATGTGGGGTAACGCCCACCGCGTTTCGCGCGTCCGTTGGGCGCGCGAGGAGACAAGCTTATGAAGAAAAATGTCATGAAAATCTGCTGCGCGGTTCTGGCCATTGCGGTCATTGCCGCTCTGCTGATAGTGGTCAGGGGCTGCCACCGGGAGGAACCAATCGTCCCTCCCACCACCGCCCCGGCCACCCAGACCGTCCCCACCGAAGCCGAGACCCAGCCCCCCACGGTTCCCGTAGGGGAGGTCATCCCCACCGTGGATAAGCAGCCGGAGCTGGCCGCGGCCAGAAAGAAAAACCCCGACACCGTGGCGTGGCTGTACATCCCTGGCGCGGAGGTGGACGACCCCGTGATGCAGGCAGAGGACAACGGCCACTACCTGTGGCTGGGCGAAGACGGCGAGTACAGCACTTGGGGCTGCTACTACGCTCACTGCGAAAATCATTTCGGCGGCCGGGACAAGCTGGACACCAACACCACGATTTTCGGCCACTCCGCCAGCAACTGCGACCCCAACGGCCCCAAGTTCACCAAGCTCTACCGGTACATGGACGCGGACTACGTGAAAGATCATCCCTACATTTACCTCTCCGTGACAGGGGAAGATCTGGTTTTCCAGATCACGGCGCTGTTCATCACGGACATTGAGTTCGACTACATTGTCCCCAATCCCACGGGAAGCGAGCTGACGGAGTTCTTCCGGACGGTCGCACGAAAGAACTGGCTGAACTTTGACGGCGTGACCTTCTCGGAGGACGACACCGTTCTGACCCTCTCCACCTGCTGCCGGAAGTATGACACGGCCAAAACCGGCAACCAGCGTCTGGTGGTCATGGCGAAGCTGCTGCCGGAAGGCGCGACGGCACAGCCCTACACCGTCTCTCTGGCGGAAAATCCGGAGATGCCATAACAAAAACTTCCTGCACCGCTTTTACGGCGCAGGAAATCGAAAAAACGGCGGCTGCCCATACGGGCAGCCGCCGTTCAGTCTGTCAAATAACCCTCACTTTCAATAAGCGAAAGTGGGGGCATTCTTGT
>OLGD01000869.1_pt1 | contig 53369 bp, 55 predicted proteins | sample 1605311 | NCBI WGS metagenome assembly OLGD01 (sample SAMEA3888917, study PRJEB22519) | human gut metagenome | biome: human gut; feature: human-associated habitat; material: faeces | place: Denmark | collected 2010
CCTGGCCGCGCCGTAGGCGCAAGGGCGCTATGAAAACCTCGAAAAAGTGGCGCAAGCCACTTCTTCGACAGCCTGAGGCCCCCATATTCCCAGGAATATGGGGGCCTTTCTCTATGGGCATGGAACGCCCATGCCGCCCTTCGCTTTCGTTTATTTTTCAGCGCCCGCCGCCGGCGCGGCAGATCGGTCCAAGCCCAGGATGTTTTCCAAAGGCTTCCCTTTGGCCAGCGCATCCACCAGCTTATCCAAGCACCGGATATCCCGCATAAGGGGGTCCTGGATCGCTTCCACCCGCAGGCCGCAGATCGTCCCCCTGATCTCCTTGCGGGCCGGATTCATGGCGGGCGCTTGGGTGAAAAACGCCCCGTAGGCAATTGGGCTATCCGCCAGCTGATGGATCGTTGCCTGGTCGTAGCCCGTAAGCCAAGCGATGACAGCATCCACCTCGGCCTGGCTCCGTCCCTTTCGCACCGCCTTGTTTACCAACAGCGGATAGACGTTTGAAAAGGGCATTTGAAATACCTTTTCCGGTTCCATACCTGCGCTTCCTTCCCTTTCATGCCGGGCTGCTAGGGCGGCGACGGCGTCAGTTTTATCCGCTTCGCCCCAAAATGACGGACATGGGGCGCCTTGTGGCTCCGCACCGCCGGCGCAGCGGTTGCCGTCCCGTTGCGCTGTACGCTATGGGTCTTCCCAATGGGGTTTATATTTTAATCTTGCCGTTGTATTTCTTCCGCAGGATCCGGGCCACTTGGGCGGCCAGCTCCTCCAGTTCATCCTCGTTCTGGCCTTCCAGCATAATGCGGATCAAAGGCTCCGTACCGCTGGCCCGCACCAAGATCCGACCGCTATTCCCTAAATGCTCTCCGATCTGCCGGATCTTTTCCTGCAATTCCTCGTCCTGCATAGCCTCAGCCTTACGGCTGTTCTCCACCAGCACGTTCACCAGGATCTGGGGATAAATGGGCACATCCCCCGCCAAGGCGGACATGCGCTTGCCGGAGGTCTTTAAGATGTTCAAAACCTGGATGGCGGTAAGCATCCCATCCCCGGTGGTGTTCTGATCCAAAAAGATCACATGGCCGGATTGTTCGCCCCCCAGGCTATAGCCGCCTTCCAGCATGCATTCCAGCACATATCGGTCTCCCACCGCAGTCTCCGCCACATGGATGCCGATGTTGCGCATATACTGTTTCAGGCCGATGTTGCTCATCACCGTCACCACCAGGGTATCCCCATGGAGGCTGCCTGCGTCATGCATGACCTTGGCGCACATGCCTAAGATCCGGTCCCCATCCACGATGTTGCCCCGTTCGTCCGTGGCGATGACCCGGTCCGCGTCCCCGTCAAAGGCAAAGCCCACGTCCGCCCCGCTTTCCGTCACCAGCTCTTGGAGCCGTTCCGGATGGGTGGAACCGCAGCCGTCATTGATATTGCTGCCGTCCGGCTCATCCGCCCGGGGGATCACATTGGCTCCCAATGCGGAAAATACTTCCGCCGCGATCCCCGAGGAGGCTCCGTTGGCGCAATCCAGCACCACCGTAATGCCGTCAAACCGGGTGGTGGCGGAGGAGATGAGAAATTCCTTATATTCCTCCCGCGCCCGCCGGGCATTGATGATATGGCCGACCTCCTCCCCCACCGGCCGCTGAAAGGCCGGAGCCTTGATCAGCCGTTCGATCTCATCCTCCAGGGCGTCGGATAGCTTGAAACCTTGGCCGTTGAACCATTTGACCCCGTTGTATTCCATGGGATTGTGGCTGGCGCTGACCATCACCGCTGCGTCCGCTTCATACAAACGCACCAAGTATGCCATGGCTGGCGTTGGGATGACCCCCACGTCGATCACATCCCCCCCCACAGAGCAGATGCCCGCCATCAGCGCCGCCGCCAACATATCGCCGGAGCGCCGGGTATCCCGGCCCACCAAAATGCGGGGATTGTGTACCTCGCTGGTAAGCACCTGGGCCCCTGCCATGCCGATCTGCATAGCCAATTCGCAGCTTAAATCCTCATTGGCGATCCCACGGACCCCGTCCGTCCCAAACAATCTCGTTCCCATTTCCATCCTCCCACCCAATAATTTGTCATGGGGTTTTCTTCCCTATATATTATACGCTAGGCATCCCGCCTTTTGCAACGCGTTCCCCTGCGCGGCCTTCTCTGTCCGCCCCCAAGAAAAAAGGCCCGCCGTCCCTTTCCAGGGCGGCAAGCCTCGTCGCAGCCTTTCCCTTAATCCAGCGGCTCCACATCTACCACCAGATAGAAGTTATCCGTATACCGGATTCGGTATTGCCGGGCGTTTTCCTGGTTCCAGGCAATGCTTTGGTTTTCATGATACAAGGCGTCCTGATCCAGCGTAAAGTCCAAAAGGTTCGGCACATAAAACGACATCCATTCGCCTCCGGTATCCTCGCCGATACCCCCATAGCGGGTCACCGGTTCCGGCTGTCCCTGGCTGAATGGGCCGGGAAGCCGGGCCGGGCGAAGTTTGGGGCTAACCCAAACGGTGGCCTCCTGCAATTGACCATTTTGGATCTGGGCGATATCCGCCTGGGCCTGATTCAGCAATGTGGGCACCCCCTCCTGCCCAATCATAAACCAGCCTAAAAATACCGGGAATGCCAGGCAAACCACCATCAGGGAAATGGTTTTGCCGGTGCGCACCCCTTTCCAGGCCGCCACCGCCACTGCCGCCAACACCACCAGGAGCCCGATGCTCCATGCCAGGAGGATGTCCTTATACCAGCTTTCGTAGCCCATGAGCAGCGCTACAGGGGTTTGGGTCTGGGAAAAGCGCATGTTGCACAGGGCAGGGCTCACGGAATACCACAGCAGCAGCAGGGATACCACCAGGCCTAAAAAAGGAAGGGATGTAAATAAAATTTCCTTTTTGCTATGCTTTTTTTCCGTTTGTTGCGGCGCATGTTCCATAGAAGGTTCCGGCATAGGCTCTTCCTGGGGGAGAATATCCTGGGTGCGGAACAGCCGGTAAGCCTTATGGAAATGAAAGGTAGCCTGCACGGCCATGAATCCCGCCAAGATAAGCCACCAGCCTTGTATTCTGCCTGTGGAAAGCAAGCCGAAGATGGAATTTGCAAAGCCATACAGCAGCAACAAGCTGGCGCATACCCGGCTTCTTAGCAAATGTATCCCCAACCCGAGGCCAGCGATCAGCGCTATGTCGATGATCACGCTGTAGTTCTGCTGCAAAAGCCCCAACCCCAAGCTTACTCCTGCACAGATATAGGCGAAGATAGCCGCGCTTTTGATGTTGCTTTTGTCCTTCTTCGTTGCGTACTTCTTATAAAATTCCCGTTTTGATAAAAGCTCCATACCATCCCTCCATGCTAACATCCCGTCTGCTGTGCGGCAACGACAGCATCCCCTGGAAAAGGGGCCGGCCCGTGTATGCAGCCGTTGTTTCGGGATATGGCGGCGCGTATCCCCTGCCGCCAACCTGCTTTATCGGGTCGCGTCAAGTTCGGTCCTGTTTATGCTGGCCTCTGGCAGGGTCCTCTGTCTCCACCGGCCCTCCCAGCATTGCAGCGATAGGGCAGGAACCGACCCGGGCTTCTTGTATCCTCCCTGCCGGCCCGCCCATAGCTTCTCGCCCAATCCATGTCCGTGGCTTCGCTTTGGCCCCCAGGCTGGGCCAAAGAAGGACGACCATGAAAAAAGCCCCGGAACAAATCGGTTCTGGGGCTCTGTAAACGTTTGGTAAGAAAGTTTAGCGCTTGGAGAACTGGGGAGCGCGACGGGCGGCTTTGAGGCCGTACTTTTTACGCTCCTTCATGCGGGGGTCGCGGGTGAGGTAGCCGGCCTTCTTCAAAGCGCCCCGGAGCTCGGGCTCCGCAGCGATGAGGGCGCGGGCAATGCCATGACGGATGGCGCCAGCCTGGCCGGTGGTGCCGCCGCCGCATACGTTGACCTTTACGTCAAACTTGCTCTGGGTGCCGGTGAGGGCCAGAGGTGCGCGAACGATCATCTTCAGGGTCTCATAGCCGAAATAATCGTCCAGATCCCGCTGATTGATGGTGATGTTGCCGGTGCCGGGGAGCAGGCGAACGCGGGCAATGGACTTCTTACGACGGCCGGTGCCGAGATATTGGGTAATGCTTGCCATTTTCTTGTTCCTCCTGTCTCTTATTTGAGCACGAGCACTTCGGGCGTCTGGGCGGCATGCTGATGCTGGCTGCCCGCATAAATGCGGACCTTCTTGAGCATCTTGCGGCCCAGGGGGCCCTTGGGCATCATCCGGCGAATGGCTTCATATACGGCAAACTCAGGCTTCTTATCCAACAGCTCGCCATAAGAGGTCTCGCGAATGCCACCGGGATAACCGGTATGCCGATAATACTTTTTGTCGGTGAGCTTTTTGCCGGTAAGGGTGACCTTGTCCGCATTGATGATGATGACATGATCACCAGTGTCCACATGGGGGGTATATATGGGCTTATGCTTGCCACGCAGAATAGCGGCTACCTGGGATGCGAGACGGCCGAGCACCATACCTTCTGCATCCACCACATACCACTTGCGTTCTACGGCTTCGCCCTTGGCCATATAGGTCTTCATGGCTGTCCTCCTAAAAGCAGTAGTGATAATAAAATCGCGTTGCATCCATGGGGAGGTACCTTGCTTCCGGGGCTGTGGCCGCAAATACCGATCCTAACGAACACACAAGTGATATTCTACCCAAATTATGCCGCCCTGTCAAGCCCAAACAGGCTGAAATCCAGGGTTTTTTTCCTGAAAATCCAACTTTTTTTCCAGTGTCCGGCGCCGAGGGGCTAGGGGTCAAACCAAGCCCGGGAAACCGGTCTGCCGCAGGGCCTCGTACAGCACGATGGCCGCCGAATTGGATAAGTTCAAAGACCGTTGGCCCGGCCGCATGGGGATGCGAATGGCATCTTTCCCACGCCGCTGCAATAAGGCTGGGCCCAATCCGGCCGTCTCCTTGCCAAACACCAAAAAGTCCCCATCCTGGTACCGTACATCCCCATAGGAGCGGGTGGCATGGGTGGAGGTGAGAAAGAACCGGGCCGTAGGATAGGCGGCCTCCACCTCCTCAAAGGCGTCGTAATAATGCACCTCCAAGCTATCCCAATAATCCAACCCCGCACGTTTCAGGTACTTGTCCTCCAAGCTGAACCCGAAAGGACGCACCATATGCAGGACCGTCCCCGTTACCGCGCAGGTGCGGGAAATGTTGCCGGTATTTTGCGGGATCTCCGGCTCCACCAAAACGATATGAAACATGGACGGGCCTCCTTTTCATGTGGAAAATTCAAGCTCCGTCCATTGTATCACGATTCTTCCCCTTTGTCTTGGGCAATCTGCCGGACCTTATCCAAATACAGGTCTGTCAGCTCCTGCGCATATTCCCCATTGAAGCTCCCAGCCACCACCCGGTAGGCTGTCAGATCCCCGTTCGGCCGGATCAACACCCAGCCTTTGTCGCTGCGCACCTTCACCCCGTCCATCAGCTCCACCCGGTCGCTGCGCTCGGTCTCCACCAAGCTTCGCATTACCCGACCCATCTCCTTCCAGGAGCAGCCCACGCTGCCCTCCGCTTCATAGGTCTTGGGCAACTGCTCCACGTAGCCGGCAAGCTGTCCCTGCCGCCCCATTTGGCTTAACCGCACCACCGCTGCCTCCGTTTCAAATAGCTCTGGAAGATAACAGCCGTGGGTCAATGCCTGTTTCTTCCATTTTTCCCGGTCCTCTGGGCATCGATGTACTTTGCATCCCAAGCCCTCCAAATATTCCGCATAGGTTTCGCTGATCCCAACCGGCAGCCCTGTATGGCCCCGAAGCCGCCCTTCCGCCAGAGCGCATTGGATCAGTAAAACGATCCGCTGGCTTTCGCCAAGGTATTGATCCCGAAAGATACAGGTCATCTCCCCTGTTTCGTCCACGAAGAACCCTAACTCTGCCCCTTGTTGGATCATGCTGCCATGCAAGCGGCTCGCCTGGCGTTCCGCCATGAATAGCACGCTATATCCAGCCGGTAAAAGCACCCGGGCCGCGGTATCATACAGGTCCCCATCCCCGCTGAGGATGATCTTATACCCACCGGCCTGGACCCCCGGCTCCAAGATATCCCCCAGCCTGGCTTCATAGCCTTTGGCCGCGCCCCCCAGTTGCTGGATGATGCCCAGCCGCTGGGCCGTCAAAGGCGGATGTGGCCCGCTGAGCAACTCCTGCCGGAAGGAACGGAAGCTCCCGCCCGTCAACCGGCAGCCCTGCCCATCGCATAGAGCCAATTCCGCTCCATGGGGCCCTGTGCCATCTCGCTGTACATAGATGCCGCCCTGTAGGCCGTAGCTGCGAATCCCATGGGTAAAGGCGGAATAGCTGCAATGGCCCAGATCATATACGTCCCCGCCCTGGGACACCATCCCCGCCATGGCCCCGTGCTTGAGCATAACCGCCTGCTGGCTCCCATCTGTGGCAATGGCCAATTCCTTTTGAGCGCCTTTCTGACTTTTTACATAGGCAGCCCCGATCCGTGCAGCTCGCTCCGGTCCAAGGTCCCCATCCGTATAGCCTTTTACCACCGTATCCAGGTTGTTCTTGTGCAGGCCCCCATCCCAGATCACATCCTCCTGGCAGGTCGCCCCATCCTCCACCTGTTTGTTGGGCCACAGGCAAGCCCCGGCGGTTATAGAAGCCCCTTTTCCCACATGGCTTCCAGCCCCCAGGGCGGTACCGGCAAAGATGCGGGCATGGTCGTCCACCTGGGCGCCTTCCGCGATGACCGCACCCCGGATCTCCCCATGCTCCCGTACCCGGGCGCCTTGCAGCAAAATGCTCCGCTTGATGCTGCTGCCCGCCCCGATCCGAACGCCGCTGCACAGCACCGTACCGTCCGCCAGCAGGGCGCCTCCTGCCACCTCCGCATCCCGGCCAATGTAGCAGGGGGCAACCAGCGCCGCCTCCGGGGATACCTTGGCGTCATGCTCCATAAAAATGCCATCCCGCTCCACCGCCAAGGTCTCAAAGGCGCACTTCCCTGCCAGCATATCCCGCTGGGCTTGTACATAGGCCCTAAGGTCCCCGATATCACACCAATAGCTTTCTGTGACATGACCCATGATGGGCATGTTTGCCGCCAGCATCTTGGGAAAAAGATCCATGCTGAAATCGTAGGCTTGATCCTTGGGGATCATTTCCACCGCTTCCGGGGAGAGCAAATAGATCCCCGTATTGGCCAGGTCGCTGAACACCTGGGAAAGCTGGGGCTTCTCCAAGAAGCGGCGGATGCGGCCGGTTTCATCCATCAGGGCAACTCCGTATTCCGTAGGCACCTGCACCCGCTTCAATACGATGGTGGCCGCCGCGCGGCTGCTCTCATGGGCCCGGAGTAGCGCCCCCAGGTCCACATCCGTGATGGCGTCCCCGCTCAGCACCAGCACAGGCTCCCCAGGCCGGGCCACCGCCGCCACGCTGCCGGCCGTCCCCAGGGGCTTGTCCTCCACGCTATAGCGGATCTCCGCCCCAAAGGCTCGCCCATCCCCCAAATGCCCCCGGATCATTTCCGGCAGGTAATGGAGGGTGGCCGCGATGTCTGTGATCCCATGGGCTGTGAGCAGCTCCACGCAATAATCGATCACCGGCTTGTTCAAGAGTGGCACCATTGGTTTTGGCATGGTGCAGGTCAAGGGCCGCAGCCGCTTGCCGTGCCCGCCGGCCATGATGACTGCCTGCATAAAAAATACCGCCTTTCCGAATAGAATGCGGTATTATTCTTTGCCGCTGTACGGCTTTTTATTACCCTTCGCATAGCGGGTTTCCCGGCCTGCGCGCCCCATAGCCCCTTCTAAGGGACGTCGCAACGGCCAAGCCGCCTTCCCTTCGTCCAGGCGTACCCCGGACGAAGGCAGCTATGCAAAAAAGCGGGAGGTATACCTGCGGTATCCCTCCCGACGATGCCAAAATAGCTGTTCCATTATACCCCTTCAGGACGACGTCCTTCTAGGCTGCCATCCAAAAAACGCTTGCTTTGCCCCGCGATAAGCCGCCGCAGGTCAGGCCCGCATGGTAGGCGGCAAGGCCCTTGCCGAGGTGTCCCTTGGAGCGTCCCGGCCTAGCGGTAGAAAAACACATTCCCGCCATAGGTGGCGTAATAGGTATAGCCGCTGCGGTCCGTGCCCCGACTGGCAGCGTGGAAATACATCACCTCTGCCGGCAGGATCAAATTGCCGTCCACGAAGATCTGTTGTACCGCCGCCATGGCCGCCGTAGAGGGCGTCTTCAGGTTGCTGGTGGAAAACTGGTTTTTCTGATAGATGACCTCCTGGATGGTATTGGGGAAGCTGCTGCTGTGCAGCCGGTTATAGATCACGTTGGCCACCGCCACGTAGCTTTCCATATCCCCTTCCTTTTGCACCACCTGGGCCACCAGGTAAAGCTCGTCCGCCTGGGAGATGCTGGCAGACGGCGTAGGCGTTTCCTCCGTCACCGGGATGGAGACCTCCGGCGTGGGGGTAGGCGCTGGCGTAGGCTCCGCCTCCTTCACCTGGCCGATGGTCACATACTCCTTGAGCATATATCCCCGCAGGCCGTCCAGCTTCACCCGGTACCATTCCTCGCACTTGCCCGTCACCAGCAGGGTGTCATAGCGCTCGTATTCCCCCAGCACCTCGTAGCCGGTGCCCGGGCCCGCCCGCAGGTTGATGGTCTTGGCGTTCACGTACCCGTCCACATATTCGTCCAGCTCCTCCACCGTATAGGCGGCGGGGGTATTTTTCGGCGTGGCCGTGGGCGCCGGCGTGGACGCAGGGGTGACTTCCGGGGTCTGATCCGGCTGCTGCTGGCCTGCGGTCGCAGATGCCTCCAGCAAAAAGGCAGGCGTGGCCGTAACGGGCGGCAGGGTGATCTCCACCACATGGGCGTCCGCCGTAGGGCTGGCAGTTTCCGCCGTATCCTCCTCCGCCGCCGCCTTTGCCAAGGGGATGTTCTCCCCGTGGACAGAGGCCGCCGCCACGGCTTCCTCTTCCTCCTGGGCCACATTGGCCGTGGTAGCGGCTGCGGCGCAGCCCGTGAACAGGGCGGCGCACAGCAGCATCCCCAAGAGCTTACATACAGCTTTCCCGCCCATTACAATATGAACCTTTGCAGGTCTTCGTCCTTGTAAGCCTTGGATACATGTTCCTGTACGTATGCTTCATCCACCTCCACTTTCGTAAGGGGATAATCCCCCCCTGCGTTAAAGGAAATGTCCTCCAGCAGGTTTTCCATTATGGTATGCAACCGCCTGGCGCCAATGTTCTCGCTGGTCTCGTTGGCCTGATAGGCGTATTGGGCGATTTCCGTAAGGGCGCCGTCCGTAAATTGCAGCAGGATATTATCCGTTTTCAGCAGGGCGGCGTATTGCTTGGTGATGGCGTGTTCCGGCTGGGTGAGGATGCGCTTGTAATCCTCCACCGTCAGGGCGGATAGCTCCACCCGGATGGGGAAGCGGCCCTGCAGCTCCGGGATCAGATCCGTCACCTTGGAAACGTGGAACGCCCCCGCTGCGATGAACAGCATAAAGTCCGTTTTCACCGGCCCATACTTGGTATTGACCGTGCACCCTTCCACAATGGGCAGAATATCCCGCTGCACCCCTTCCCGGGATACGTCCGGGCCGCCCATCTGCTCCTTGCCGGCGATCTTGTCGATCTCGTCGATGAAGATGATGCCGTCCTGCTCCGCTTTTTCCACCGCCTCCCGGATCACCTCATCCATATCGATGCGCTTTTCCGTTTCGTCCTGAATTAGGATCCGGCGGGCATCCTTAACGGGCAGCCGGCGTTTTTTCTTTTTGGGAGGGATCAGGCCCCCCATCATCTCGTTCAGGTCGATGTCGATGCCCATGGCCAGCATGGCGTTCCCCGCCGTCTGCTGTTCCACTTCCACCTCCACCAGTTCCTCTTCCAGCTGCCCGGCCCGCAGCCTGGCCGCCACCTGGTCCCGCAGGGTGGCCCGCTGGGCCTTTTCCTCCTCGGAAAGCTCCGGCTCGCTGCTGGCCTTGCCCGCCCCCAAAAGAAGCTGCAAGGGATTGACCGCGGGCTCTGCGGCCTTTCGCTTTTGATCCGGCAGCAAGAGGTCGATCAGCCGCTGCTCTGCCGACGCCTCCGCGCTCAGGCGCACCACCTGGGCCTTGCGCTCCTTGCACAGGCGGATGGAAGCTTCCACCAGATCCCGCACCATGCTGTCCACATCCCGGCCCACATAGCCCACCTCGGTAAACTTGGTGGCCTCCACCTTTACCAGGGGGGCGTCCACCAGCTTGGCCAGCCGCCGGGCGATCTCGGTTTTCCCCACCCCGGTGGGGCCCATCATAATGATGTTTTTCGGGGTGATCTCCTCCCGCAGCTCCTGGGGGAGCCGGCTCCTGCGATAGCGGTTGCGCAGGGCGATGGCCACCGCCCGCTTGGCCTCGTTCTGGCCTACGATGTATTTATCCAGCGCTTCAACGGTTTCCCGTGGGGTCATGATGCTCATACTTCCTCCAAGGTGATGTGGCCGTTTGTGAATACGCAGATCTCCGACGCGATCTCAATGGCCTTGCGGGCGATCTCCCGGGCGGGCAGGTCTGTGTTTTCCTTCAGGGCTTTGGCAGCCGCCAGGGCGTAGTTGCCGCCGGAGCCGATGGCCGCGATGCCGTCGTCCGGGTCGATGACCTCCCCGCTGCCCGAGATGACCAACAGGTCCTCCTGGTCGGCGGCGATCAGCAGCGCCTCCAAATGCCGCAGGGCTTTATCGCTGCGCCAATCCTTGGCCAGGCTCACCGCCGCCCGGCGCAGGCTGCCCCCATACTGGGTGAGTTTGGCCTCAAACCATTCGCACAGGGAAAAGGCGTCCGCCACGGAGCCCGCAAACCCCACCACCACCTTGTCGTGGTAGAGCCTGCGCACCTTCTTCGCAGTGCCCTTCATGATGGTACGCTCTCCCATGGTGACCTGGCCGTCGCCGGCAATGGCGCAAACTCCGTCCCGCCGCACGGCCACAATGGTCGTCCCCTCCAATGCCATAGCTGTTTCCTCGCATTCCTCCGGAAAGCCATACACGCCCCCCGGATTATATAGGTATCATACCACATCTCCCCGGCTTATGGGGCCAAAGCGGCAATACCTTTACAGTTTATTCGCAATTATGCCATCTAGTGCCTGTAGCGCCCGCCGGGAAACGGCCTCATACCGTTCCGTTTTTTTTCTGGGGCGGCGCTCCTCCGGCAGCTCTGCCATGATGCCGAAGTTGATATTCATCGGCTGAAAATCCTTGCCGCAATAGCCGGATACATAGTGGGCCATGGCCCCCAGGGCGGTTTCCCTGGTAAAATCCACCGGCGGTTTTCCCAGGAGGCTATGGGCCAGGTTGATCCCCGCCACAAGGCCGGAGCCGGCGCTTTCCACATAGCCCTCCACCCCGGTGATCTGGCCTGCAAAATACAGGTTGGGTCGCTCGATGACGCAATAGCGGTAATCCAGCTTCCCGGGGGAAGGCAGGAAGGTATTCCGATGCATGACCCCATAGCGCAAAAACTCCGCGTGGGCAAGGCCGGGGATCATGCCGAACACCCGCCGCTGTTCCGGGAACTTCAGGTTTGTCTGGAACCCCACGATGTTGTACATGGCCCCTTCCGCGTCGTCCTGGCGCAGCTGCACCACGGCAAAGGGCTTTTTCCCGGTATGGGGGTCCACCAACCCAACGGGCTTCAGGGGGCCAAAGGCCAAGGTCATCTCCCCCCGCTTGGCCATGACCTCCACAGGCATACACCCCTCGAATACCCGGGGCGTTTCAAATGCATGGAGGGGCGCGGTCTCGGCCTGCACCAGCGCCCGGACAAACGCAAGGTATTCCGCCCGGTCCATGGGGCAATTCAAATAATCGCTGCCCCGCTCATACCGGGAGGCGCGAAAGACCTTATCCATCTCCAGGGAATCCGCCGCCACAATGGGGGCCGCCGCATCGTAAAAATGCAGGCCCGGGCCAAAGAGCCGCTGGATGTCCTCCAGAATGGGCCCGTCGGTGAGGGGCCCGGTGGCCACGATGGCAGGGGGGTCCGGCAGGGCCGTGACCTCCTGATGGACGACGGTGATGTTGGGATGGGCCAGGATCCGGTCCGTGATCAGCCGGGTAAATCCCTCCCGGTCCACCGCCAGGGCGCCCCCCGCAGGCACCCGGGTCTCGTCCGCCGCCCAAATGATCAGGGAATGCAGCCGGCGCATCTCCTCCTTCATCAAACCGGCCCCGTTTTGCAGCCGGTCGGAACGCAGGGAATTGGAACACACCAGCTCCCCAAAGGTATCCGCCTTGTGGGCGGGCTGCCGCCTATGGGGCTTCATCTCGTACAGGCGCACCAGTAAGCCGCGTTCCGCCAACTGGAACGCGGCTTCGCAGCCGGCAAGGCCGGCGCCTATGACGCTTACGGTATCAGCCATCGTTTTCCTTTTCTTCCTTATCCTTCTTCTGGGGCCGTACCACATAGCCGCAGGCCTTATCCGTGCATAGGGTATAGCCGCCGTTTTGTCCCATCTTATGTACCATCATGCCGCCGCACTTGGGGCATTTTTCCTTGGTGGGCCGGTCCCAGGACACGAAATCGCATTCCGGATACCGCTCGCAGCCGTAAAAGACCTTGCCCCGCTTGGACTTGCGCTTGATCAATGCGGCGCCGCACTTGGGGCAGGGCACGTCGATCTTTTCTACGATGGCCTTGGTATTGCGGCAGGCCGGGAAATTGGGGCAGGCCAAAAACCGCCCGAACCGGCCCATCTTATACACCATCATGGCCCCGCACTTATCGCAGGGGATGTCGGAAACCTCGTCCTGGATCACGATCTTCTCGATGCTTTGGGAAGCCTTTTCCACGGTCTTTTCAAAGGGGCCGTAAAAATCGTCGAGCACCGCGGTCCACTCCTGCTCCCCGTCCTTGACCTTATCCAGCTTGCTCTCCATATCCGCCGTGAACTTCACATCCACGATGTCCTTAAAATTGTCCTTCATCAGCTGGGTCACCACAAACCCCAGCTCCGTGGGGACCAGTTGCTTCTTTTCCCGCTGGACGTAGCCCCGCTCGATGATGGTGGAGATGGTGGGCGCATAGGTGCTGGGCCGGCCGATACCCTTTTCCTCCAGCAGCTTCACCAAAGACGCCTCCGTATACCGGGGGGGCGCCTGGGTAAATTTCTGCTCCTTGTCGATGGAGGCGGCCTGCAATTCTTCCCCCACCGTCAGCTTGGGCAGGGTGGGTTCCGCCTCCTCCGCCTCGTCCTTCCCCTCGGTATACAATACCGTATACCCGTCAAACAAGGTGCGGGAACCGGTGGTCTTATAGGTGCAGCCATTGGCGTCCAGGGTGACGGTGCTTACCTCGTAGCGGGCCTCCGTCATTTGGCTGGCCAAAAAGCGTTCGAAAATCAGCTTATACAGCTTATATTGGTTGTTGTTCAAGGACGCCTTCACATCCTGGGGCCGGTTCAGCAGGCTGGCGGGACGGATGGCCTCATGGGCGTCCTGGGCGCCCTTGCGGCCCTTGTAGACGTTGGGCTTTGCCGGCACATAGGGCTGGCCATAGGTTTCGGCGATATAATCCCGGGCCTGGGCCTGGGCCTCCTCTGCCACCCGGACCGAGTCGGTACGGATATAGGTGATCAAGCCCGTTACCCCCTGGCCCTGGATCTCCACGCCCTCATAGAGCTGCTGGGCGATAAGCATGGTGAGCTTGGTGGTAAAGCCCAGCTTCCGGCTGGCTTCCTGCTGCAAGCTGCTGGTGGTAAAGGGCGGCGGCGCATGGCGGGTGCGCTCCCCAACCTTGATGTCCGTCACCCGGAAGGGCACGCCGCTGGAGGCCTCCACCACCTTTTCGGCCTCCGCCTGGGTATGCAGCTCCGTGCGCTTATCCCCATAGCCATAGAACTTGGCCGGCAAAGGCTTTCGGCTGCCCTTGATCTTCAGCTGGGCGTTGATGAGCCAATACTCCTCCGGGACAAAGTCCATGATCTCCTTTTCCCGGTCGCACAGGATCCTGCAGGCCACGGACTGGACCCGGCCCGCGCTTAATCCCCGGCGCACCTTGGCCCAGAGGATGGGGCTGATCTTATATCCCACCAAACGGTCCAAGACCCGGCGGGCCTGTTGGGCGTCCACCAGGTTCATGTCGATGGCCCGGGCGGCTTTGACGGAATTCTTTACCGTATTGGCGGTGATCTCGTTAAACTCAATGCGACATTTGGAGTCGATATCTAGCTTCAGGATCTGGGCCAGATGCCAGCTGATGGCTTCTCCCTCCATATCCGGGTCGGTGGCCAGATAGATCTTCTTGGCGTTCTTCGCTTCCCGGCGGATGGTCTCCAACACATCCCCCCGGCCCCGCAGGGTGATATACTTCGGGGTAAAGTTATGCTCCACATCTACCCCCAGCTGGCTTTTGGGCAGGTCCCGGACGTGCCCGTTGGAAGCGATGACCTTATATTTACTTCCTAAGAATTTTCCGATTGTCTTTGCCTTTGCAGGCGATTCCACGATGACCAACGTCTCCGCCATGAAAGCGCGTACCTCCAAATGTTCTACGTAATTCTTTCTTTGCTTTTCAAAGCCCCCAGGGCGCATTCCTATTTTGCCCGCTGCATTCAGCGGAAAACAGGCGATATCAACTTAAGCAGGAAGCCTTGCCCAAACCGGCGACGGGGCGAACAGCCTTGCGCCGTTTTAGGCCGCATTTGCCCGGGCGCTGTGCTAACCGGACATGGCGGGATATCCCCGCCAGCCAGGCCCGCCTTGCGCCAAGACAAATGCGGCCAGAATGCCCTTGGCCCTACGTGAAGCAGATTGGTTACAGCTATGTGAATGGGGGATATACCCTTAGGGAGTACAGCCCCTTTTTGCATGTATGCATTCCCTTTAGCGGAAAATGACCATGGATTTTACCGTTAAGCTACGGTTTTCCCCTTTATCTCAAGCTATACAATCTACCCAGCGATTGCTTAATTATTCCCGATAATTCCATATCTGTCAAGGCTAAATTTATTTCTGCAGCGCTGTAGCCTGTCAATTCGCACAATTCATCGATATTTCGCTCCTCCACCTGAAGCAGCCGCACCAGGAGGGTCTGCTCCAGGGTCAGCCGGCTTTCGTCGATCCATTTGGGAGCCGCCCTTTGTCCCGGCTGGATGTTGTACTCCTCCAGCACATCCTGGGCATCGCTTACGGATTTTGCTAAGCCCTCCTTGATGAGCCGGTTGGTGCCCTTGCTCTTTTCATCCTGGGGCCGGCCCGGCACGGCAAACACATCCCGGCCCTGTTCCAGGGCGAAATCCACGGTGATGCTGGTGCCGCTTTTTAGCGCCGCTTCCACCACCATCACACCCTGGCTCAGGCCGCTGATAATCCGGTTCCGCTGGGGGAAATAGGCAGGAAGCGGCTTTTCCCCCGGAAGGAATTCCGATACCACGGCCCCTCGTTCCACCACCTGCTCATACAGCTCCCGGTTCTGGGGCGGATATACCACATCCACCCCGCAGCCCAACACCGCGATGGTGGGAAAGGGATTATCCGCCGCCTCCAGGGCGCCCTTGGCGCACAGCCCGTCGATGCCGTAGGCCAAGCCGGACACCACGCATACCCCTGCGCTGGAGAGATCCCGGGCCATGGTCATGGCGATCCGCTTCCCGTTTTCCGAGCAATTCCGGGAACCGATCATGGCGATGGGCAGATGAATGACCTCCGGCAGCCTGCCCCGCACATACAAGCAGGTAGGCGGGCGCTGGATCTCCTTGAGCAGCTTTGGATAGTTGGCGTCCTCCAGCAGCACGGCCTGGATCCTGTGCCGCTCCATGTAGGCCAGGCAGCGATCGATATACCCTTCCTCCGCCTTCTGGTATAGCTGCCGGTTCAGACCGGCCTCCCGCTGATTCTTTTCGGGCAGGCAATGGTGCTTTGCGTCCCGAAAAACCGCTTCCGCATCCCCCTGGTAGTGAGCCAGAAGGGATGCGATGCGGCTGTGGGCCTGTCCCAGGGCAAAGCATAGCCATAGCCGGTACCGTCGTGCCTGCTGTTCCATTTTATCCTCCCCAATACTTTTTGTCCAGACTACGGTATTGCAACGCTTCCGCCACATGCACGGCGTCGATGATCTCCTCCCCCGCCAGGTCCGCAATGGTCCGGGCCACCTTTCGGATCCGCCCGTAACCCCGCCCGCTCATATACATGGTATCGAAGGCCTTCTTCACCATGGCCTGGGCCCGGGCTGTCAGGGGGCAATAGCGGTTGATCTGCTCGCCGGCAAGCTGAGCGTTGAACAGGATGCCCTCCTCCCGGTACCGCTCCCGCTGCCGCTGCCGGGCCGCCTCCACCCGCTGCCGGACAGCGGCGCTGGGCTCCCCGGTACTCCGGCTGGCGATCTCCTCATACCCCACCTCCGTCATCTCCACATGCAGGTCGATCCGGTCCAAAAAGGGCCCGGACAGCCGGTTTCGATACCGTTCCACCTGCGCCGGCGTACACCTACACCGGCTGGTGCGGCCGCCATAATAGCCGCAGGGGCACGGGTTCATGGCTGCCACCAGCATGAAATCCGCCGGATAGGTGGCCCGGAAGGACGCCCGGGTGATGGTGACCTCCCGATCCTCCAGGGGCTGGCGCAGGGCCTCCAGGGCGTCCCGGGAAAACTCCGGCAGCTCGTCCAAAAACAGCACGCCCCCATGGGCCAGGCTGATCTCCCCGGGTTGGGCTTTGGGGCCGCCGCCTACCAGGGAGGGCAACGAGGCGCTGTGATGGGGCGCCCGGAAGGGCCGCTCCGCCGCGATGCCCCCGCTGCCCCGGAACGCCCCCGTGACGGAATGCACCTTGGTGATCTCCAGGGCCTCCCCAAAGGTCAGCTGGGGCATAATGGTGGGCATGGCCTTTGCAAGCATGGTTTTGCCGCTGCCCGGGGTGCCGATCAAAAGCAGGTTATGCCCGCCTGCCGCGGCGATCTCCGCCGCCCGCTTGGCCCCCTGCTGGCCCCGGATCTCGGAAAAATCCGTGCCCGGCCGGGTGGGCGCAGCTTCCCAGCGGCGCTGCGCCACCGGCGCAAATGCCCCCGGCTCCTGCAGCAAGGAAGCCGCCTCCCGTAGGGTCCCCACCGCATAGGCTTGGATCCCTTCCAGGTAGGCGGCTTCCCCCGCGTTTTCCTGCGGCAGCATGAACCGGGTCATGCCCTGGGCCCGGGCGCTGATCAGCATGGGCAGGAGCCCGTTGACCCCCCGCACGCCTCCATCCAGCGCCAGCTCCCCTAAAAACATCCATTCCTTGCCCGGCTGGGAGATTTGCTCCGTGGCGGCCAGCAGCCCCAACGCAATGGGTAGGTCATACAGGGTCCCCTCTTTTTTCATGTCCGCCGGGGCCAGATTGATGGTGATCCGCCGGGGCGGCACCATGAACCCGCTGTTGCGTAGGGCCGCCCGCACCCGTTCCCTAGATTCCCGCACGGCAGCGTCAGGCAAGCCTACGGTATCGTAGGCCGGCAGGCCCTGGCTCACATCCACCTCCACCTCCACGGCAAAGCCGTGCAGGCCATACAGGCCATAGCTATGGATCTTCGAAAGCATGTTCCGCCCCTCTGCCCGGCCGGGGCCAAAACCCTCTGGCGGGCCGTTTATTTGAAAACGAAAAGCTTATTCCCGATAAAATTGATCACCATCACCACGGCCGTCACCGCGCCCTTGGCGATCAGGTTGCTCTCGATGCCAAGGGTATCGTAGCATACCCGCAACAGCGCCACCGATATACTTAAGGATACCAGATTGACTGCCACAAAGGCAACAAATTCCCGTTTGGTATATCGTTTTCCCTTCCCAAAGGTCCACCGGCTGTTGAAAAAGTAACTGTTCAACAGCCCGCAGGTATAGGAAATGCACTGGGCCGGCGCATAATGCAGCCCCAGGTATACCAGCAGCTGGTACACCAGGAAGTCCACCAGGGTATTTAATACCCCCACCAGTCCAAACTTGATGAATTGGAGCCCGTGTTCTTTCAGCTTCATCGTCCCGCCCCCGTTCGTCAATAGCCCAAGAACGTCCAGGTGGGCATCCATTCCAGGGCGTGGATGTAGGATGCCGGGGCCGGCGTACCGGAGAGCACCGGATAAAAGGCGCCAAACAGCACCACCGCCGCCCCCAGCCATGCCCACTTGACCCAGCCGGGCCAGCCCTTCTTTTCCTCGCCCCGCTTCACCAGGTACACGGTGCACAGGATGAGGAAGGGCACCGTGGCGAAAAAGTGATAGGCGAAGGTGCAGCGGGTCACCAAGACCCAGGGCAGGTAGTTGGCACATACCCCGGCGAGCAGCACGAACATACCTTTTTCATACCGGATCCGCTTCATCAGCAGCCGGATGGCCAGCCCGGCGCCCCCCAGGGAGCATAGCCACCAAACCGCCGGATTCCCGAAGGCGGAGATGGTGGCGGCATAGTTGGCGGGCATCCCGTCATAGCCCACATAATACCAAACCGGCCGGATGTCCAGCGGCCATTGCCACCAGGGGGACTCATAGGGATGGGAAGCGGTCAGGGTGCTGTGGTAGTTGAACATAAACTCCTGCACCCCCCAGATCCCCTTCAGGTCATACTGGGCCTCGGACCAGACGTAGGGTAGATAGGAGGCCAGATAGATGCTGGCGGGTACCAGGATATAGAACAAACAACACCACAACAGGGTGATGATGGCCTGCCGCCAGAACCGGGCCACCTGGGCCCGTTTTTTCACGTCCCGGCTCTGCTTATTCCGGCGGTATTCCAGATACCGCTGGGCCAAAGAGGTGAAGAAGATTACCGCCAGGCCGCCCCCCGCGTAGATGCAGATCCACTTGCAGGCCACCCCCAGCCCGAAGAACACCCCTGCCCAGGCCAGGGGCTTCAGGGTGGCAAACAGGCCGTCCGTGAAAAAGTTCATGGTGTAATACCTGTACATGAAGTAATACATGAGCAGGATAAAGAACACCCCATACACGTCGATGGTGGCGATGCGGGTCTGGGTATAGTGCATGAAGTCAAAGGCGAACAGCCCGGCGGCCAGCAGGGCATATTCGCTTTTGCCGAACAGCCGCTTGGCGAACAGATACAGGATGGGTACCATGCCGATGCCGAACAGGGTGCCCACGATCCGCCAGCCAAAGGCGTTCATCCCAAATACGGCAATGCCCGCCATAATGAAGATCTTCCCAAGAGGCGGGTGGGAGTTTTCATAGGGCGTCAGGCCGTGGAGGTGTTCGTAAGCGGTGCGGGCATGGTACAGCTCGTCGAAATACATGCCGTTTTTGCTGGAGGGATACGCGGGCACCTGGTCCGGCTCATCGCACAGCAGCCCCGCATCGGGGGCGCCGTCCCCTGTGGCCTCCCAGCCCGTTATGGGGATGTAGTTCCCCGCCTGGTCGAAGCAGGCGATCTCGTTGAACCATACGGTCCCTTGCTGCACCTGGATCGTCAACGTTTTGGTCTGCCAGCCATCCCCGCCGATATCCACCCAGCGGAACATATCCCCGTTGTCCTCGGTATATTTCAGGGTGGAGCCGTCGTCCCCCGCAATGGAGATCGTCCCCGTATCCAGGCCCCCAAATACCCGTATGCAGGACAGCTGGGCCTCCTGCTCCAGCTCCAGCACCGCGCCCTGGCCGGCGCTGGCCTGCCATACGGTTTCCGGCGCTTGCGTGGTACCCAGATTGATGATGGCGATCACCCCATAAACCAAGGTCAGCGTCCCGCAAAGCAGCCGGTCCCTGGCGGTAAAGCGGCAGCTTTCCTCGGGCTTTTTCTTATTGGATAGGCTGGGCTGGATCTCCTCTGCCCGTCGGTCTCCCGCAAAGGCAGGCGAACGCCGTTTGCGCAGGAGCAGGTCCCAGCATACCCAAGCAAAATAAGCAAAGGTCAGCACCGTGATCATGGAGCCTAAAACCGTGATACAGTCATATTCCGCCCCTCTAAGGGCCGTATCCTTTACCACCATAAAGGCCGCCAGGGAATTGAGCAGCAGCGAACAGGTAAAGCCCACATAGCACAGGAACAGCCGTCGGTCCTCATAGGCGATAAAGCTCACCATGAGCAGCAGCAGCACCGGGAATAGATAGCGTTCGTGCATATATTGCCCCAGGGTAAACAACCCCGCCAGCAAAAATGCAAGGCTCAGGGGCAAGCAGCCTTTTTCTTTCCGACCCCGAATATACATCCACAGGGCGGCCAGTACGCACAATACCATGCAGGCCGTACCCCATTGGCCGTAGGTAATGGAAAACAGGAAGGGGGCGTCCACCGGCTGCCAGTTGCCTCCCAACAGGGCGAAAAGATTGAAAGCTTCGATGCTGGCATAGGGATAGCTGGTGGCGGTACCCAAAAGCTTTTCCAGGAACCAAGGCCCCTGGAAGGACAGCCCGAAGAACTCCACCTCCACCGTCCCCTGGCCCCCGCCAAAGGGCAGGCACAGCAGCAGGATGCTCCCCACCGCCAGGGCCACCGCCGCCAGGGTGCGCAAAGCCGCCTTTGCCCCCTGGTCGTGGATTTTAGCGAAATATACCCCGGCAAACAAGGGGCCTGCCATCAGGGCCTGGGGCTTAATGAGGATGGCGATCCCATAGGCCAACCCCGCCCATTCCAGGCGGTTTTCCGTCAGCAGCCATACCACCAACAGCAGCGCCAGCGTAAGCACCTGGTCGATTTGCCCCCAGCCCCCGGATAGGAAGGCCATGGCCGGGTTCAGGGCCACCAGGCCGCACAGCAGCAGCGAGATCCGCCGGGGCAGGCGCTTATCCGCCATGCGGAATACCACATATGCGGCCGCCAGGTCGCATAAAATCACGGGCATCTTGGTCAGCAGCACATGGCCGTTGCCGCCATAGCTTAGGCCCAACAGCTTTGCGATACCGCCGGTGAGCCACAGCACATACATATACCCCGGCGGGTAATCCGCAAAGAACCCGCTCGTATAAAAGGCGCCCGGCCCCCCTTCCGCCATGGCATTTCCCCAGGCGAGGAAGCAGCCCATATCCGTGGAATGGCCGTAAAAGACCAGGGACAGCGCAAGCCGCAGCACAAAAGCCCCAGCCAATATGGCCGCCAGCTTGGGCCACGGGCTGGGCTTGGGTTGGGGATCCTCAGGCTGCTTGAGCCGGATCCATCGTATATACAGCCACAGCCCTGCAACGGCGCAGGCGACCGTGACCAGCAACATGGCGCCGCTGTGCAATTCGTTTACATTATGGGTTGCTTCCGAGGATTGGGATGTGGGGGCCTGGCCAAAGTCCGCGGCTACCGTCCCAACGGGCAGGCTGTCCAGCTGGACCACCTCCACGTTGCGGAACCAGGCCGTGCCGCTACAAAGGGCACCATAGCCCCCCAGCCGGATGCAGATGGCCATTTCCTTTTGATCGGCGCCGGTCTTGCCCACCAGCTCCACCTGCTGCCAGCCATTGCTGGTGCCTACCACGGGTTCTGAGGCCGCCAACGAGCCCACTACGGATACGTTGGCCCCGCCCCCGCCGGATACGTCCTGGGTATGCAGCTCGCAGGAAATGCGATAGTAGCTGTTTTCCGCAACCGGGATGGTTTGGCACAGCCGCACGTCGTTCTCCTCCGGCGCCGCGATCTGAACGCAAGGCGCACCGTTCTCATCGGTGAGCCGCTGGATGCGATAGGCGTCCTCTCCTGTGATCCACGCCTCGGCATACCAATCCAGAGGAAGCCCATCCGCAATGCCGATCTGCTCAAAATCGCCGTTGGACAACGTCACCGGCGTATCCGCCAGGGCGGATGCAGGCAGAAGCAGCAGCGCGCAGGCAAGAAGTAAAGCCTTAAACTTATGCATAAGTTCCTCGAAGCTTTCCATTTTTTCTATAGATATGATTATTTTACCACAGTTGGCCGCATCCCACACGCCAAATTAAAAAGTTTACGATTGGCAGCCCTTTTGCGCTGTCCGCCCCTATTCTGCTACGGAAAAGGCGTCACGAATCCATACAATGCTTCGGGTGTTCAGATCCACCTCCAACACGTCAAGCCGGCAGGGCCCGGCATACTCCGTCTCCTGCAAATACGCCTGGGCCGCCCGGATGATCCGCCTCTGCTTAGCGGCGTCCACCGCCTCCCGGCCATAGCCCCAGGCCCGGCTACTTCTGGCCTTCACCTCCGCAAACACCAGGGTATCCTTCTCCATGGCCACCAGGTCGATCTCGCAGCCCTCCCTCCGGTAATTGCGCTGCAAGATCCGGCAGCCCTGCTCTTCCAAATAGAGGGCCGCCAGGTCTTCCCCCAGCCGGCCCTTATCATAGGTCTCCATTACCGATCCTCCCAGACCTTGCCGATAAAGCTGCGCCGGTGCAGAGGGCAAGGCCCCAGCTGCCGGATGGCCGCCATATGCGCCGCCGTCCCGTAGCCCTTATGGGTTTCAAACCCATAGCCGGGATACAGGACCGCCTGCTGCCGCATATACCGGTCCCGCTCCACCTTGGCCAGGATGGAAGCCGCGCCGATGGCATAGCACAGGGCGTCCCCGTGGACGACGGCCTCCTGCCGCACCGGGATGGCAAGGCCCTCTAGGGCGTCCACCAGCAATATGTCCGGCTTGACCTCTATGGCCTCATAGGCCAGGGCAAAAGCCTCCCGGGTGGCCTGGAGGATGTTGATCTCATCGATCCGCTCCGGCCCCACCCAGCCTACCCCATAGGCCATGGCCTTTTCCCGGATCCTCTCATAGAGCCGCTCCCGCTTCCCTTCCGAAAGCTTTTTGGAATCGTCCACCCCTTCGATCAGGCAGCCGGGTGGCAGCAGCACCGCCGCCGCCACCACCGGCCCCGCCAAGGGGCCCCGGCCCACCTCGTCCGCGCCCGCCACCAGCAGGCCCTGCTCCCAATAGCGCCGTTCCCGCACGGATAAGGCCAGGAGCCTGGCCTGCTCCTGCTCAGCAGTCCGCCTGGCCATCGGCATCCTGCCTTTCATAGCGGGGATCGTCCAGGGTGACCCGGCCGATCTTGCCGCCCCGGAATTCATCCAGCACGATCCGGGCGGCCCGCTCCGTATCCAATACCCCGCCGGGCAGCAGGAAGCCCCGCCCCCTGCATACCCCCTCCAGCAGGGCCCCTGGCTCCATGCCGGGTTCCAGCTTTTTATACCGGGCTTGCAGCGCCTCCGGGCAAAGGCCCATCAGCTCCGCCAGCAATTGCCCCGCCAGCTGTTCTACGTCCATGATGTCGTCCTTGATGGAGCCGATATAGGCCAAATGCCTGGCCAGCAGAGGGTCCGACAGCTTGGGCCACAGCAAGCCCGGGGTATCCATCAGTTCCAAATACGGGCTTACCTTCACCCATTGCTTGCCCTTGGTCACCCCGGGCCGGTCCCCCACCTGGGCCCGGTTGGAACCTGCCAGCCGGTTGATGAAGGTGGATTTCCCCACGTTGGGGATCCCCGCCACCAGGATGCGCACGGTCTTTTTGACCCCCTTCTTTTCCAGCCGCTCCACCTCGTCCCGCACCGCTTCCTGCAGCAGCTCCACCGCCGCACCCTTCTTCTGGGAATTGGTGGCGGTCATGGATAGGGCCCGGAATCCCATCCCCTCGTATACCTTCAAGAACGCCCGGGTCGCTGCCGGGTCCGCCAGATCGCTTTTATTCAAAAGCACCACCCGCCGCTTGGCCGCAAACAGGCTGTCAAAGTCCGGATTCCGGGTGGCGATGGGCGCCCGGGCGTCCAGGATCTCCACCACCGCGTCGATCAGTTTCAGGTTCTCCGCCAGCATACGCCGGGCCTTGGCCATATGGCCGGGATACCATTGGATCTGCATACTCCCTCTCCTTTCCCATTTGTATGAAGAAACCCCCTATGCGGCCATGCATCGGGGGTTACGGTTCCTTTGTGTTTGGGCCGGCATATGGTCTCGCGCCTTGGCGGAAGCCCCTGCCGGTCCTGGGCAGGCGCAGCATAGGCTGCCCTTCCCTTGGCAATTATTTTTCCTTGTCTGCGGAGATCCGCTCCACCACCTTGGCGGCCTTGCCGACCCGATCCCGCAGGTAGTACAGCTTGGCCCGGCGAACCTTACCATGGCGCACCACTTCGATGCGGCCGATGCGGGGGCTGTTGTAGGGGAAGGTACGCTCCACGCCTACGCCATAGGATACCCGGCGCACGGTAAAGGTCTTACGGATGCCGCCGCCCTGCATCTTGATCACGATGCCTTCGAAGTTCTGCAAACGCTCCCGGGAGCCTTCCACAACCTTTACAAAGACCCGGACGGTGTCGCCCACTTCCAGCTTGGGCAGATCGGTACGCAGTTGTTCTTTTTCCAGTTCACGGATGATGTCGGACATTTTTCTTTTTCTCCTCTCTCATAGACGTTCGTACCGCATCGCGGCATTGGACCGCCCGTTGTCACAAAGTGCATTATAACACGCCGGTCTGTCAAGTGCAACTAGAATTTTGCCTGTTTTTCAGCATTTTATCCCGGCATCCCCGGCGTTTCCCATGGCTTGCCCCGCTGGGAAAGAACGGCATTCACCGGATCGCAAAGGCGGCCCAATAGGTCTGGGTATCGTAGTCCCCCGTCTCCCGGAAGTCCATAAAGGTCTTGCGGATCCGGTAGGTCCCGGGGGAAAGGGACCCGTAAAGGAACGCCCACTGGACGTTCTCCTCCACGCTGGCCTCCATGGAGACCAGATACGCTTCCGCCGTCCAGCCCACGTCCCCTTCCACCGCATAGGGCACCTGCTCCCATACCCCGTCCTGAAGCACCTCCAGGGTATAGTCGCTGCCGTATTGCAGCCTGCCGGTGGGATGGCCGCCGGATTGGGCGATCACCAGGGTCAAGCCTGTGGGCTGCACATCGACTGCGGACAGGGCGATGCCCCAATCCATGGCCCGGCCGTTGGCCAGCAGGCTTTCCACAAAGGCCAGGTCGATCTCCTGATCCGCCTCCATGCCCTTGGCATAGCGGCCTTCATATAGGATGGTATACCCATCCCCCATAAGGAAAATGGTCTCGAAGGGCTTCCCCTGATGGTCGAACCAGGTTAACCCATAGGTCCAGCCGGTGCCCTCCGCTGTTCCTGCGTCGCTGAATCCCATGGCGTTCAGGTTGTCGGCAATATATCGTATGGCCTCTGGATCCGTTACCTGAATGGTCTCGCCGGTGCTCCCATCGGTGATCTCCAGCATGGCCGCCTTCCCAATGGCGAATGCCTTGCCCCCTGTTGAACAGCCGGTGAGCAGCATAATCAGGGCCAGCAACCCTGTCAAAACAGCAGATTTGCCCATACTATCCTTCCCTTTCCTGGAACCGGCGGCAAGGGCCCTATGGCAAGCAGGCTATTCCACCGGGTCCTCGCATGTTTCCAGGCTGTTCAGAAACGCCTGGTCCTTCTTATCCAGCGTCGTTTGCAAAAGCAACTCCGGCCTGCGTTTTTTGGTGATGGCCAGGGACATATCCCGCCGCCACCGGGCGATGTGGGCGTGGTTCCCGTTGAGCAGCACCGGCGGCACCGCCATGCCACGGTATTCCGCAGGACGGGTATATTGGGGATATTCCAGCAGCCCGTCTGAGAAGCTCTCCTCCTCCGCGGAATCCTGGCAGCCCAATACCCCCGGGATAAACCGGCTCACGCAGTCGATGAGCACCATGGCGGGCAGCTCTCCGCCGGTAAGCACATAGTCCCCGATGGACACCTCCATGTCCATTTGGGCCAGGGCCCGCTCGTCCACCCCTTCATAATGGCCGCACAACAGCACCAGCCATTCCTTTTTGCTCAGATCCCGGGCCATGGGTACCCCCAGGGTCTCCCCCCGGGGCAGCAGGGCGATGCGCAGGGCCTGGTGGTTTGGGTCCACCTGGTCCAGGCAATCCCATATGGGCTGGGCCATCATCACCATACCCGCCCCGCCCCCAAAGGGATAATCGTCCGCGTTATGGTGCTTGTTGGCGGACCAATCCCGGATGTTGTGCAGGTGAAATTCCAATATGCCCCCCTGGGCCGCCCGGCCCAACATGCTGCTGCCCAGCACCCCCTGGAACATCTCCGGGAACAGGGTCAGCACGTCAATCCGCAAACAGGCCCACCTCCTCCAGCACCGCCGCGTCTAGCACGATGCGCTTATGCGCCACATCCACCAGGGTCAGCAGCTTCTTGAGGGCCGGCACCAGCAGCTGCCGCTCCCCCTCGATCACATAGACGTCGTTGGCGCCGGTCTCCAGCACCTCCTGGAGCACCCCCAGGGGCTTACCTTGGCTATCCTCCACCCGGCAGCCGATCATGTCCGCCACGAAATACCGGCCCGGCGGCAGCTTCACCGCATGGGCCCGGTCCACGCACACGTACAGGTTTCGTAGCCCCTCCGCCTCCTCCCGGGTATGGGCGCAGGATAGTTGCAGGATCACTCCGTCCTGCTGGGGACTGGCCGCCTGGACCTCGATGGGCACATAGGCGCCGTCCCGCTCCAAAAAGCAGCTTTTTAGCCGGCGGAACCGGCTCAGATCCTCCGTAAGGGGCAAAAGCTTGACCGCGCCCCGCACCCCGTGGGGCCGCAGGATCATACCCACCCGCAAATATCCTTCCATTTCACACCTCCGGGCAAAAAAGCGGCGGGCCGCCTGGGCCTGCCGCCTGCTCGTTCGATCAGCCGATGATCTCTACCACGTATTTCTTGTTTTCCCGCACGGATGCTGCGCGCACCACGGTGCGGATGGCTTTTGCGATGCGGCCTTGCTTGCCGATGACCTTTCCCATATCCTCCGGGGCTACCCGAAGCTCGATCACCGTGGAGGTTTCGCCTTCCTTGACCTCCACCTGCACCTGGTCCGGCTTATCCACCAGGTTTACCGCGATGTATTTTACCAGGTCTCCCATGGCTCGTCCCTTTTTTTCAGCTTTACTGGATGGCGCCGGACTTCTTCAGCAGCGCCCGCACGGTATCGGTAGGCTGGGCGCCGTTCTTCATCCAAGCGACCGCCTTCTCATTGTCCACCTTCAGCTCCACGGGGTCCGCGATGGGGTTATAATAGCCCAGCTCCTCCACGAACGCGCCGTCCCGGGGCGCACGGGAATCCGCCACCACGATGCGGTAGAAAGGCGCCTTCTTTGCACCCATCCTGCGAAGCCTGATCTTAAGCATTGTCTGTTTCCTCCTGCATGTATCAAAATTTGTATGTATTTCAAAAACGCAGCCACTGCGCCTTAGAAACCAAAGGGATTGAAGCCCCGGCGGCCTTTTTTCATCTTGCCCAGCTTGCCGCCGGCAAGCTGCCGCATCATCTTGCGGGTGGCTTCGAATTGATTCAACAGCCGGTTGACTTCCTGCACCGTGTTGCCGCTCCCCGCGGCGATGCGCCGCCGCCGGCTGGCGTTGAGCAGCTCCGGCCTGCGCCGCTCCTCCGGGGTCATGGATTTTACGATGGCCAGCATACGTTCCGTCTGCTTTTCATCGATCTCCATATTTCCCAGCTTGGCCGCGTTGGCCCCCAGCATCATGGCCAGGATATCCTCCATGGAACCCATGGATTTTACCTGCTCCATCTGCTCCATAAAGTCTTCCAGGGTAAAATCGTTGGTCTTGAGCTTGGCGGCCAGCTCCTGGGCCTTCTTTTCATCGAAGGCGGTCTGGGCCTTTTCGATGAGGGTCAGCATATCCCCCATGCCCAGGATCCGCCCGGCCATCCGGTCGGGATAGAAAGGCTCGATATCCTGTAGCTTTTCCCCGGTGCCGCAGAACTTGATGGGCCGCCCCGTCACTTCCCGCACCGACAATGCAGCGCCGCCCCGGGTATCGCCATCCAGCTTGGTGACGATCACGCCGGTGACCGCCAGCTTTTCGTTGAATGCCTTGGCCACGTTTACCGCGTCCTGGCCGGTCATGGCGTCCACCACCAGCAGGATCTCCGCCGGCTGCAACGCGTCCCGGATCCCGGCGATCTCCTCCATCATGGCCTCGTCGATATGGAGCCGGCCCGCCGTATCCACGATCACCAGGTCCATCATGTGGGATTTGGCGTATTCCACCGCTTCCTTGGCGGTCTGTATGGGGTCCTGCTGCCCCCGTTCAAACACGGGCAGCTTCAGCTTTTCCCCCACCACCTGCAATTGCCGGATGGCGGCGGGCCTGTAAATATCGCAGGCCGCCAGCAGGGGCGTTTTCCCAAACTGCTTTTGCAGATACGCCCCCAGCTTGCCCGCCATGGTGGTTTTGCCCGCGCCCTGCAGGCCGCACAGCAGGATCACCGCCGGCGTCCTGGAGCCGAACTCCACCTTGGCGTTGGCCCCGCCCATTAGGTTGGTCAACTCTTCGTTGACGATCTTGATCACCTGCTGGCCCGGGGTAAGGCTTTCCAGCACCTCGGCCCCCACCGCCCGCTGGGATACTTGGGCGATGAATTTCTTGACCACCGCGAAGCTCACATCCGCCTCCAGCAAGGCGAGTTTAACCTCCCGCATGGCCTCCTTTACATCCTTTTCGCTCAGCTTGCCCCGGCCGGACAGCTTCTTGAAAACCGTTTGCAGTTTGGAGGAAAGCCCTTCAAATGCCATCGTCTATCATCTCCACTATGTCCTGGAGCAGCCTCTGGGCTTCTCCGTCTTCCCGCACGCCGGGCCGCGCTGCCAACGCCCGGGTTGTTTCCCGTATGGCCCGCGCCTTTTTCTCCATGCCCAAAGCCTGCTCATAGGCGTACAGCTGGGCCGAGGCCCGCTGTATGGCGTCCCGGACGCCCTGCCGGGATATGCCGGCCCGCTCCGCGATCTCCGCCAGGGAAAGGTCCTCATCCACCGCCATGGACAGCATGGCCCGCTGCCGTTCCGTCAGCAGGGCCCCATACCGGCTCAGCAGCAAGCCAAGCTCCACATGTGCCTGCATGGTTCCTACCTCCATGGGTCGCTGAAATGCTTCCTTGCGCAAAAGGTGTAAAGGTAATCACCTTTACACCTTATTCATTATATCCATCTGCCCGAAAAAGTCAAGGGCTATTTTACCGAATCCAGCTTTGCCAGGGCCTGATTGGAGCCGATGACCACCAGCTCGTCCCCGGCCTCCAGGGCTTCGTTTGGATCCAGGGTAATAACGATCTGCCCTCTGCGCCGAAGGGCGATCACCGAAATGCCGTATACCGCCCGCACGTTCAGGGTAGAAAGGGTTTTCCCCGCCCAGGAGGCGGGCAGGCGCACCTCGCTGATGCTGTATTCATCGGAAAGGTCGATAAAATCCAACACGCTTTGAGAGGCCAGGGAATGGGCCAGCCGGACGGCGCCTTCCCGTTCGGGCTGAAACACCTTATCCGCGCCGGTTTTATACAGCAGCTTTTCATGCAGGTGGTCACTGGCCTTGCAGATCACATACTTGGCCCCGTATTCCTTGCACATGACCACCGCCAACACCGAAGCCCGAATATCCTCGCCGATACACACGGCCACGCAATCGTAATTCCGCACGCCCAGCTGAGAGATGGCCCGCTCGTCGCTGACATTTGCCTGCAAGGCATGGGTTACCAGGTTTTTCACCATATCCACCCGGGCGGCGTTGGCGTCCACCGCCGTAACCTCCTGCCCCAGCTGGCACAGGGAAGTGGCCAGGGTTGCCCCGAACCGGCCCAGCCCCAATACGAGAATGCTCTTTTTCATATGCTCCCAACCTTTCTAAATATTAGCCGATCATGATCTCCCCCAGGGGATAGCGTATGGCGGATTCCGCGTCCTCCCGGCCGCAGGCCAAGGCGATGGTCAACAGCCCAGCCCGGCCAAAATACATCAATATGCACAACACCAGCCGGCTGGTAACCCCCGCCGCTTCCGTGACCCCCACCGTAAGGCCCACCGTACCCAGGGCGGAGGCAAGCTCAAACATCTTATCGATAAAATCCATGCTGCCGCAGGCAGTTCCCCGCTCCGCCAGGGACATGACCAAAGCCCCCACAAATAAGAAAGCGATGGCCAACAGGAAAATACACAAGGCCCGGGCTAGCGCGTTGCGGGAAAACCGCCGGCCAAAAGCCTCGGTCTCCTCTCTGCCCCGCATGAGCGAACGCACCGAAAAGAACAGCATGGCCACGGTGGTAATCTTTACGCCGCCCGCGGTGCCTGCCGGCGCGCCGCCGATGAACATCAGCAGGCAGCTGAGCAGCTTACTGCCCTCATAGAGGGCGGCCTGGTCAACGGTATTGAAGCCCGCTGTCCGGCAGGTTACCGACTGGAACAGGGAAGCCATCAACTGGCTGGGCAGGGACAGCCCGCCCATGGTGGCGGGATTATGCCGCTCGATCAACCAAAACAAGGCGCCGCCCCCAAAAACCAGCAGGCCGGTGGCGATCAGCACCGTGCGGCCGTGAACGCTCAGGCGCTGTTTGGTTTTGGGTTTGCGCACCAATTCGATCACCAGGGCAAAGCCCAGGCCTCCCACGACGATCAGCCCCATAATGGTGAAATTCACCAAAGGGTCCTTTACAAACGGAACCAGGGACTGGAAGTCGCCCATCAAGTCAAACCCCGCGTTACAGAAGGCGGAAACGCTATGGAACACCCCGTACCAAAGCCCCTTACACCAGCCGTACAGGGGAATGAAGCGGATGGATAGCAACAGGGCGCCAATGCCTTCACAGGCCATGGTAAGGCCTACGATCCGTTTGCTGAGCAAAACCACCCCCTGGATTTGGCCGGAGCTGGTGCCTTCCGCCAGCAGCATACGCCCCCGGAGGGATACCCGGGCCCGCAGGGCCAAAAACAGCATGGTGGTCACCACCATAAACCCCAGGCCGCCCACCTGGATCAGCAGCAGCACCACCGCCTGGCCAAAGGGGGTAAAATAGGTGCCTGTATCCACCACCACCAAGCCGGTCACGCAGGATGCGGAGGTGGCGGTAAACAAGGCGTCCAGAAAAGGCAAGGGCGTCCCATAGGAAGCTGCGGGCAGCATCAGCAACAGCGTGCCGACCAAAATTACCCCCAGGTATCCCAATGGCAATACCCGAATAGGAGAGATTCCCTTTTTGAAAAACCTGGTTTTCATCATCCGCTCCTTATTGTTCCAGCAGGGCCTTGGCAAACTCCGTAGGGTCAAAGGGAAGCAAGTCCTCCATCCCCTCCCCCACCCCGATGAACCGGACGGGCACCTCCAAAACCGACTGCACAGCCAGGGCTACCCCGCCCTTGGCGGTGCCGTCCAGCTTGGTGAGGATCACGCCGGTCAGGCCCGCGGCCTGGGTGAAGGCCTTGGCCTGGGCGATGGCGTTCTGCCCGGTGGTGGCGTCCAGCACCAGCAGGGATTCGCAGGGCACCTCCGGCAATTCCCGGCTGATCACCCGGCGGATCTTGGCGAGCTCCTCCATGAGGTTCTTCTTGTTGTGGAGCCTGCCTGCGGTATCCACCAGCAGCAGGTCCCGGCCCTTTGCCTTATAGGAGCAAATGGCGTCGTAGACCACCGCCGCCGGGTCCGCCCCTTCCCCCTGCTTCACGATGGGGGTATCCGCCCGTTCCGCCCAGATGGACAACTGCTCCGCCGCCGCCGCCCGGAAGGTGTCCCCGGCGGCCAATAGGGGGTTGCGGCCCTGGGATTTATATAGATGGGCCAGCTTGCCCAAGGAGGTGGTCTTGCCCACCCCGTTTACCCCTACGATCAGCAGCACAGCCGGCCCCGCCCCCCCGGCTAAAGGGGTTTGGGGCTCCATGGCCTTGGCCAGGATCTCCACCAGGGCCTGCCGGGCTTCCCCCCGGGTATGCAGGCCCTGCTCCTTTACCGCCTGCCGAAGCTGTTCCAGCAGGGCTTGCGTAGTCTCCATGCCCACATCCGCCACGATGAGGGCTTCTTCCAATTCCTCAAAGAAATCCTCGTCGATGCGTTCCGATCCGGCGAATACCCCCGCCAGCATACCGCCCCCCACCTTGGCAAGGCTTTCCTTTAACTTACCGAATATTCCCATCTTACTCCTCCTGCTTAACCGTTAACCGAGGCGAACCGGGCGGATACCACCTTGGATACGCCCTTTTCCTCCATGGCCACCCCGTACAGGGAATCGCACACCTCCATGCTGCCATTGCGGTGGGTGATCAGGATAAACTGGGTGTTGGCGGAATAGTTCCGCACATAGGACGCAAAATTGCTTACATTGGCCTCGTCCAGCGCCGCTTCGATCTCATCCAGAATGCAGAAGGCCGTTGGCTTCAGCTTCAAAATGGCGAACAACAGGGCAATGGCCGTCAGCGCCCGCTCCCCGCCGGACAGCAGGGACAAGAGCTGCAGTTTTTTCCCCGGGGGCTGGGCGATGATGTCGATGTCGCAATTGAGGATATCCTTGGGATCGCTCAACACCAGCTCCGCCCGGCCGCCGCCGAACAGCTCCCCAAACACGGTGGAGAAATTCTGCTGGATCAAGCTGAACTGCCGCTGGAACTCCTGCTCCATGGTATGCACCAGATCCTCGATGAGCACCTGCAGATCCGCCTCCGCCTGGGTCAGGTCCTTGCATTGGGCGTCCAGGGCGTCATAGCGATCCTTCACGTTCCGATAGTCCTCAATGGCGTTGATGTTCACATCTCCCAGGGCCTTAATCTCCTTTTTCAGGGCGTCCGCCTGGATATGGCCGGCCGCCACGGAGATCTCCCGCCGCAGGGGTTGGGCGTTTTCATAGGTGAGCTCATAGTCGTTCCAGATCCGGTCCTGCATGTTGGCAAGCTCCATCTGGGCCCGGTTCTGGTTCAGCTCCACCTTATGCCGCCGCTCCCCCAGCTCGCTCAAGGCCTGGGCCGCTTCCTCCCGCTGGCCCCGGGCCTCGTCCAGGGCCTGCAGATGGGACGCCCGTTCCTCTTCCAACCCACGAATCTGCTCGGTGATCCGGTCGATGTCCTTGCGCTCTCCATCCAGCCCCTGCAAAAGCGTCGTCAGCTCCGCCTGCAGCTGTTGTTGCTGCTGCTGGCTTTGGGCCGCCCGCTCCTGGGCTGCGGCCGCCTGCTGCTCCAGGCTTTTCGCTTCCTTTTCCAACCGCTCCCGGGTCTGCTGCAACCCCTGCAGCTCCTTCTCCCGGGCCATGAGGGCCACCTTCTGCTCCGTGGCCTTGTCGTTGACGCCGGCATATTCGCTTCTGCGGGCGGCCAATTCCGCCTGCATACGCCTTACGTCCTCCTGGCTGGCCACGTTGCCCGCTTCCAGGCTGCTTTGGGCTTGCCTGGCCTCCGCGCACTGCTGGTCGATATTGTCGATGTTGTCCTGGAGCTGGCTATATTCCCGCTGGTTCCGCTCCAGGGCCTCCTGGTTTTCCTCCACGTATTGCTTGAGGGCTTCCACCTTTTCCCGCTGGGCCGCCAGCTCCAGATCCTGGGCGTGCAGGGCCTCTGTGGCAGCCTGTAACCCCTGCTCCGCCGCCGCCAGCTCCCGCTCCATCTCCCCGGTATGGCCGGCCTGCTCCCGTATGGCTTGGGCAAGCTGGGCCAGCCCCTTTTGCAGCTCCTGGATCTCCCGCTCCCGGCCGATCAGGCTGAACTCCCGCTTTTGGGTGCTGCCGCCGGTCATGGAGCCGCCGGGGTTGATGATGTCTCCCTTCAGGGTGGCGATGCGGAAGGCGCCCTTTGCCTGTCGGTTGATGGCCATGCCCGCTTCCAGGTCCTCCACCAATACCGTTCTGCCCAACAGGTTTTCAAAGATGCCCCTGTATCGCTCCGCATATCCCACCAACTGGCTGGCCACGCCTAAAAATCCCTTTACCTGGCAGCAGCTCAACTCCTGCTGGGTCAACGTCCGGGGCCGGATCACATTCACCGGCAAGAAGGTAGCCCTACCATATTGCCTGCTGCGCAGGTGGTCGATGGCCTTCTTGGCGGCCTGATCCGTAGGGGTGACGATGTTCTGCATGGCGCTGCCCAGGGCCATCTCCAAGGCGGTCTCGTAAGCCTTCGGCACCTGCACCAGCTCCGCCACGACCCCTTCGATACACGCCCCCAATTCCCGGTCCCGGTCCGCGTCCTTCAACAGGTTCCGTACGCTGGCATAATAGCCCTCGTAGGCCCGTTTCATCTCCTCCAGCACTTTGATCCGGCTCTTGGCGGCTTCCGCCTGCTGCTCCATGCGCCGGCTTTCCTCCTGCACCGCCTTGATGGCGGTTTGTAGCCGGCTCACCCGGCCCGCAGCCGCCTGCCGGGCCTCGTGCTTCTCCTGGTAAGCCGCCTGCATCTGATCGTAGCAAGCCGTGAGCTGGGCCTGCTCCTGCTCCAGCTTTTCCCCTTCCGCCCGGATGGCCTGGCCCTGTTCCCGGGCCTCCCCCATCCGTTCCGTTACCGCCGTGCGGATGGCTTCCAGCCGGGAGATCCGGCTCTTGGCGTCGCTGAGCCGGTTCAGGGCCTCGATCATGCTGTTTTTCTGCCGCTCGGTCTCCTGCTCCCTTTGCTGGATCTCTTGCTCCATTTCCTGGCGCGCCGCCTCGATTTTCGCCAGGGCGGCGGCGCAGGCGTCCCGGGCCTCCCGGGCTGCCTCCCCGTCCTGGCCTGCGGCCGTCCACTGGGCCCGCAGAGCGGCCGCTTGGCTGCTCTGGACTTTGCCCTCCTCCTCCAGCCGGGCCTGTTCCCGGCTCAGATTGCCCATGCGCTCCTCCAACACCTTGACGGAGCCCGCGTGGGCCTCCGCACCGGAGGACATGGAAAGCAGGCGCCCCTGCATCTCCGAGATGGCACCGTTCAATTCCCGCTCCCGTTCCTCCTCCTGGGCGCATTGCTTGCCGAGCCGGTCCGACAGCTCCCCGGCGGTACGGAGTTCCCCGTCCAGCTGGCCCAGGCTTTCCTCCAGGGCCTTCAACCGCTCCTGGAGCTTGTCATATTGATACAGGAACAGATTGACCTCGATCTCCCTTAGCTCATCCCGCAGCCGCAAAAACGTCCGGGCCGCTTCGCTCTGCTCCTCCAAAGGGCCCAGCTGGGTGCCGAGCTCCTCCAAAATATCCTGCAAGCGCACCAGGTTCTTCCTGGTGTTTTCCAGCTTGCGTTCGGCTTCCTCCTTGCGCACCCGGTACTTCATCACCCCCGCCGCCTCTTCAAAGGCAGCCCGCCGGTCGCCGGACTTGTTGGACAGGATCTCCTCCACCTTGCCCTGGCCGATGATGGAATACCCTTCCTTGCCTACCCCCGTATCCCGCAGCAGGGACTGGATGTCCTTGAGCCTGCAGGGGGCCCGATTGATCAGGTATTCGCTCTCCCCGCTGCGATACACTCGCCGGGTGATGCTGACCTCTGCATAGTCCGTGGGCAATTCCCCGTCCGCGTTGTCAAAGGTGAGGGTCACTTCGCAAAAGGCCTGGGGCTTGCGGGATTCCGTGCCGTTAAAGATCACGTCCTCCATCTTGGCCCCCCGCAAGGCCTTGGCGCTCTGCTCCCCCAACACCCAGCGCACCGCGTCCGCGATATTGCTCTTGCCGCTGCCGTTGGGGCCGATGATGGCCGTCACGCCCCGCTCGATGTCGATCTGGGTCTTTTTTGCAAAGGATTTGAATCCGTTTAGTTCCAGTTTAATCAGTCGCAATGTTTAGCTACCACGCCTCTCCCATTTGGTTGCGGCCCCGCTGGGCCCTTTGTTCCCCAGCATTTCCAGGGTCTGCCGGGCAGCCGCCTGCCCAGCCTCCTGCTTGGAGTTCCCCTGGCCTATGCCCATGGGCTCCCCTGCCACCAGGGCCCGCATATAAAATACCTTTTGGTGATCCGGGCCGCTGGTGTTCAGCAATTCGTAGGTCACATTCCCCTTATGCAGCTTCTGCACATATTCCTGTAATTGGGTCTTATAGTCCTTGGCGTCCACGTTTTGCACAGCCGCGCGGATCTGATGCTCCGTCATGCTTAGCACAAACCGCCGGGCCGCATCCAGGCCGCCATCCAGATAGATGGCCCCGATCACCGCCTCCACCCCGTCCGCCAGGATGGAAGGCTTTTCCCGGCCGCCCGAATGCTCTTCCCCCCGGCTCAGGCGCAAGCAAAGGCCCAGCTCCAGCTGCAGCGCCACAAGGTGCAGCGCCCCTTCGCACACGGACGCGGCCCGGGCACGGGTCATGACGCCCTCGTTCAGCTTTGGGAAATTGCGGTACAGATATTCGCTCACGCATAGCTCCAAAACGGCGTCCCCTAAAAACTCCAGCCGTTCGTTATGCTCATGGGCTTTGCCGTCGCCCTTCACATAGGAGGTATGCGTCAACGCCGCATCCAACAGGGAAAGGTCGGCAAAGGTATAGTCCAGCCTTTCCTCCAATGCCTGCAGAGCCTTTCTCCGCAGGAAATCCATCTCCATGCGCGCCTCTCCTTCATGCGAAAATGCCCGCACACTATCCCAAGATGCGGCCCCACATCACCCGCCGGCTCCGCCGCCGGCGCTGCCAACTGGCCAAACAGCCAAACAAGGCGTACCGAAATGCAGGAGCAGGTCCATGGTTCGATATGCCGCGCTTAGCCCTCACATGTACAATTCCGATCCCGCCTCACTTATTGAGGGCGGCTACGATATCCCCGACGGTGTGAATATTCGGAAGCTCCTCCTCCGGGATCTGCAGGCCATATTCCTGCTCCAGATCCATAACCAATTCCACCAGGTCCAGGGAATCCGCCTTTAAATCCTCACCCAGCCGGGATTCCGGGGTGATGGTATCTGCGGGAATGTCCATTTGCTTTGCGAGCAGGTCCCGAATCTTTTCAAAATCCATGCTGACACATCCTTCCGTTAAACAATATGGGTAATGATTGCTAGGCATAGTTTAGCCTGAACCGCTGCGGATGTCAATCCTCTATCTCCGGCAGTTTGGCGATCCCCTGGGCCATAGCCCCCAAAACATCCGCTTTGGCGAACTGCCGGGCCTGGCCAATGGCCGCGCAAATGGCCTTGGCGTTGGAGCTGCCGTGGGCCTTAATCACCCCGCCGGCCACTCCCAATAGGGGCGCGCCGCCATACTCGGTATAGTCCATGATCCGCTTGAACCGGCGGAACGCGGGCTTTGCCAGGGCCGCGCCCAGCTTGCTGCGGGTATCCGCCAGCAGCTCCCGCTTAAGCATCTGCATCAGCACTTCCGCCAGGCCCTCGGTATATTTGAGCACCACGTTTCCGTCAAACCCATCGCAGATCACCCCATCAAAATCTCCGCTGAGGATCTCCCGGGCCTCGCAGTTCCCTGCAAAATGGATGGGCGCACCCGCCAGCAGCGGATAGGCGGCCTTGGTAAGGGCATTGCCCTTTTCCGCCTCCGCGCCGTTGTTCAACAGGCCGATCCGGGGATCCTTCACCCCCAGCACCCCCTCCATATAGGCGCTGGCCATCACGGCAAACTGCATTAAATAAGAAGGTTTGCAATCCGTGTTGGCGCCGCAGTCCATCAATAGGGTCGCCCCGCCCTTTTGATTGGGGATGGCCATGCCCAAGGCAGGCCGCTTCACCCCCTTGAGCCGCCGCACGATCAGGGTGGCGCCAGCCAGCAGCGCCCCGGTGCTGCCTGCGCTCACCAGGCACACCGCCTCCCCATCCCGCACCGCTTCCAGGCCCTTTACCATGGAGGAATCCTTCTTGGTACGGATGGCCGCCGTGGGGGACTCCTCGCAGGAGATCACCTGGCTGCAATGGCGCAGGGTAATCCGGCTTTGTTCCGCCTGGGGATAGGCGGATAGCGCCTGCCGCATCGTTTCCTCGTCGCCGAAGAGCAGCAATTCCACATCCGCAAAGCGCTGCAATGCCTGTAAGCTTCCTTCTATGGTTGCCTGGGGCGCGTTATCCCCGCCAAATACGTCTACGGCTATCTTCATATGCATTTCCCTCCTGCTAGGATCGCCGGCTATTGCCTGTGCGTTCATCCGGAGCGGCTCGCAGGGCATACCCCTTTACGCTGCCGTCCTTATTGATATATGTATAGTATAGTTTATCACATCTGCCGCTGCTTCTGCAAAGGAAAAGGGCTTCCACACAGAGGAAGCCCTTATTTGTTATTGAATGGACGCATCAGGCCTTTTCCACTTCGATAGCCTGCTTGCCATCGTAATAGCCGCACTTCTTGCACACACGATGGGCGAGCTTCGCCTCGTGGCACTGCGGGCATTCCACGATACCGGGAACGGACAGCTTCCAATTGGCCCTGCGGGCATCCCGCTTGGCTTTGGACGTTTTCCTCTTGGGGACCGCCATGCTTACACCTCCTTATCGTGATTCAACAGCGCGCCCAGCCGGGCGAAAGGCATTTCCCGTTGGGGCTCTGTCTCCCGCGCGCAAGCGCACTGGACCGTGTTCAGGTCGCACCCGCACACCGGGCAAAGGCCTTTGCAATCCTCCTTGCACAGGCTTTGCAGGGGCAGGTTTAGAAAGAGATTATCCAGCACAGCCTGGGTCAGATCCAACGCCTCGCTGCCCATAGGATAACACTCGTCCTCCGGGTCGGGATCTTTGACGAACCGCTCCTCAAAATCAAAGCTGAAGGGCTCTTGAAATTCCTTGGTGCACAGGGCGCACACGGAATCGAGGATGGTCGTTACCGTGCCCTGCACCAGCAGGCTTTCCCCGTCGTAAACGTAGCGGGCTTCCACATGCAGCGGCCCATGGAAGGCTACCGTCCGGCCCATATAGGATTGGGCTGGCAAGCTGGCGTCCGCCTCATAGCGCCCAACCAGGCCCGGCTGCTTCAACTGCGCGGCAATGGAAAACTGCATAGCTGGCACCTCAAAAAACCGACATCGTTCATTGTATATGCAGGGCGGGGATTTGTCAATATGGAATTTGGCCTTTTACCGCCCTGCACGGGGGTTCATTATTATTTATTTGGCGGTTAGGGCGGCGGTATCCCGGGCGATGACCATTTCCTCGTCCGTGGGGATCACGAAAACCTTTACCCGGCTGCCGGGCTTGGTGATCTCCACCTCTTCGCCCCGGGGCGCGTTCAGGTTCCTATCGAAGTCCGCGTCCACCCCCAGGTATTCCAGGCCCTGGAGCACCTGGGCCCGGATCCCCTGGTCGTTTTCGCCCACGCCGGCGGTGAATACGATGGCGTCCACCCCGCCCAGGGCCGCGCTATAGGCGCCGATGTATTTCTTTACCTTATAGGCAAAGGTCTTCAGAGCCAGCTCCGCCCGCTCGTTGCCTTCCTTGGCGGCGGCTTCCAGATCCCGGAAGTCGCTGGAAACCCCGGACAGGCCCAGCATACCGCTCTTTTTGTTCATATAGGTATCCATCTCCGCAGGGGTCATGCCGGTGCGCTGCATGATGAAGGGCACGATGGCCGGGTCGATATCGCCGCAACGGGTTCCCATGGGCAGGCCCTCCAATGGGGTGAGGCCCATGGAGGTGTCGATGCACTTGCCGCCCCGGGCGGCGCTGACGCTGGAGCCGTTGCCCAGATGGCAGGTGATGACCCGGGTATCTTCCTTCTTCATGCCGGCGGCCACCAGCTTTTCCACAGCCCGGCCGGTCACATACCGGTGGGAGGTGCCATGGAAGCCATAGCGGCGGATCTGATACTTGGTATAGGCGTCATAGGGCAGGGCGTAGATAAAGGCTTCCTTGGGCATGGTCTGGCCCCAGGCGGTATCGAACACCGCCACCATGGGGACGCCGGGCATGACCTCCATGCAGCCCCGGATGCCCATCAGGTTGGCGGGGTTGTGGAGGGGGCCCAGGGGTACGCACTCCTCGATGGTAGCCAGCACGTTGTCGTTGATGACCACGGGCTCGGAGAACTTTTCGCCGCCATGGAGCACCCGATGGCCCACCGCGTCGATCTCGTCCATGCTCTTCACCACGCCGATGTCCTTGTCCGCCAGGGCTTCCAGCACCATGCGGATGGCCTGGGCATGATCCTTCATGTCCTTTTCAAACACGTGGGAATCCTTGCCCGTAGGCTTGTAGGTCAGCTTGGAGCCGTCGATGCCGATGCGCTCGCAAAGCCCCTTGGCGATAACCGCGCCGCTGTCCACGTCGATGAGCTGATACTTCAGGGAAGAGCTGCCTGCGTTGATGACCAATACCTTCATAACATTCCTCCTAAGTTTATGCCGTAATTGTAATTACATATTTTGGGCCTGGACGGCGGTGACCGCCACCAGGGATACGATATCCTCCACGCTGCAACCCCGGGACAGGTCGTTGATGGGCTTGGCAAAGCCCTGGCAAATGGGGCCGATGGCCTCGGCGCCAGCCAGCCGCTGCACCAGCTTGTAGCCGATGTTGCCCGCCTGCAGGTCCGGGAATACCAGCACGTTGGCATGGCCTGCCACCGGGCTGCCGGGGGATTTGAGCTGGCCCACCTTTTCCACCAAGGCCGCGTCCGCCTGCAATTCCCCGTCCACGTTCAGGTCCGGGGCCATTTCCTTCACCAACCGGGTGGCCTCCGCCACCTTGTCCACGTTTTCGTGCTTGGCGCTGCCCTTGGTGGAGAAGGAGAGCATGGCCACCTTGGGGTCCATGCCGCACAGGGCCTTGCCCGTCTGGGCGGAGGCCACGGCGATGGAAGCCAGCTGCTCCGCCGTGGGGGCGATGTTCACCGCGCAATCCGCAAAGATCAGCACCCCGTCCTGGCCATAGGAGGTATCCGGCACCTCCATGATGAAGCAGCTGGAAACGGTGGAGACCCCAGGGGCGGTCTTGATGATCTGCAAGCCCGGGCGCAGGGTGTTGCCCGTGGTGTTGATGGCGCCGGACACGAAGCCGTCCGCCTTGCCGTCATACACCATCATGGCGGCGAAGAACAAGGGATCCAGCATAGTCTTTTGGGCCTGCTCCAGGGTGACCCCCTTCTTGGCCCGCATCTTGGCGAAGGTCTCGCAATACCGGGGATAATCCGCGCTGGCCTTGGGGTCGATCACATCCACCCCCTGGAGGCATACCCCGAACTTGTCGGCAACCGCCTGGATCTCGCCAGGGTCGCCGATCAGCGTCACCCGGGCGATGCCCTGCTCGGTAATCCGCTGGGCGGCTTGTACGGTACGCTCCTCGCTGCCCTCGGGCAGGACGATATGCTTGACATCGGTTTTGGCTTTTTCACGGATTGTTTCGATGACGGACATTTGCTTTGCTCCTTTCGCCTATCGCGTCTATGGAATTGAAATGGTATTTGTTGGCCCCTTGTCCCGCAGAACGGGACGATACCATTATAGCATACCTGCCTGTTTTTTACATCCTTTTCGGCGGTTTTTTTGCGGGATCTCCCCGCCTGTGGTATACTCAGAAAAAACCTTTGGGAGGCTCCCTATGCGCGTGGTTGGCATCGTTGCCGAATACAATCCCTTTCACAGCGGGCACGCCTATCATCTGGCCCAGGCCAAGGCCCTGACCCACAGCGACTTTGCCCTGGTGGTCATGAGCGGCGATTTTGTCCAGCGGGGAGAACCCGCCATGTTTTCCAAGCACCTGCGGGCCAAATGGGCCCTTTCCCAGGGCGCGGATCTGGTGGTGAGCCTGCCCACGGTCTGCTCCCTGACCAGCGCCGCAGGCTTTGCCAGGGGCGCCATCACCCTATTGGATGGCCTTCAGGTGGTGGATTCCCTTTGCTTCGGTAGCGAGCTGGGGGACGTAAGCTTGCTCCAACAGGCACTGGCCGCGGCGGATACCCCCGCCCATGCCCAGGCGTTGACCGCGTCCCTGAAGCAGGGCGGCAGCTACCCCGCCGCCCGGGATGCGGCCCTGCGGGCCGCCCAAGGATTTGCACCCGGCCCCAACGATATATTGGGCCTGGAATACCTCAAGGCCCTTTCCCTGTGCCAATCCGCCATCGCGCCCTATGCCCTGCGCCGGGAGGGGGCCGGCCATGACCAGGATGGGCTCTTTGGCCCCCACGCCAGCGCCACCGCCCTGCGGGGCTGCATCCAGGCGGGGGATCTGGAGAGCCTGGCCCCCTACCTCTCCCCCCAGGTCCGCTCGGATATGGCAGAGCAGCTGGCCCAGGGGGATATACGGACCTTTTCCCAGCTGTCCCCCGTGCTGCTCTACGCCCTGCGCCGCCTGTCCAAGGCCCAGCTGGCCGATCTAGGGGAGGTGCGGGAGGGGCTGGAAAATCCCTTATACAGGGCCTGCCGGGAAGCCGCCACCATCGAGGCGCTCCTTACCCTGGTAAAGACCCGCCGCTACCCCATGGCCCGGCTCAAGCGGGCCTGCCTGTGCGGGGCCCTGGGCATTACCCGGCGGGACCTGGAGCAGCTGCCCCAGGGGCTCTATTGCCGGGTGCTGGGCCTGCGGCGGCAGGCCATGCCTTTGCTGGGCAGGCTATGCCAGGCCTCCCGGCTGCCTGTGATCCGCCGCTATGCCGACGCCCAGGGCCTTACGCCCGCCCAGGAACGTTTCTTCCAGCTGGACCGCTTCGCTGCAGAGCTGGCCCCCTTAGCCGCCCGGCGGCCCCAGCCCGCCCCCTTTGATTTTGGCCAGCCCCTTTATATCCTAGACTGAATCCCCCGCTCCCCGCATATGTATGGATAAGCCCATTCCATACCCTGCGGGAGGTCCCTATGAAAAAACAGGTGATCATCTTTGCCCTTTGCGCCCTGTGCTGCGGCCTGTTCGTCCTCTATAGCGCGCCCGCGCTAGAGGCGGCCCGGCAGGGCTTTTCTCTTTGGCGGGACGCGGTGCTGCCCGCCCTGCTTCCCTTTTTCATCTGCGCCCACATCATGCAGAACTGCGGGGCCGTATCCATGCAAAACCCCCTGTTCCTCTACGGGGTCTCCATGGTTTCCGGCGCCCCCACCGGCGCCCGCCTTGCCGGCTCCCTGGATGCGGACCATACCTCCGCCGTGGCCGCCCTGAACGCCGTAAGCCCCATGTTCATTGCCGGCAGCTTCGCAGGCCGGATCATGGGCTGCCCCCAGCTGGCCTGGCCCATTCTCATCGCCCAGCTGCTGGCCGCCGCCGTGTTTTTCCTGCTGGCCAAGCCCGCCGCAACCCCCGCCCTGCCCCGGCCCGACCCGCCCGCCTTTTTTCGCCTGCTCCGGGAAGCCATGGCGGCCGGGGTGGCGGCCATGCTCAGCATTGGCGGGGCCATGCTGTTCTTCATGGCCTTCATGGCCCTGCTCCAGGAGACCGGCCTCCTTTCCCTGCTCACCGCGCCCCTATCCTCGCTGCTGGCCAGGGTCTCCCTACCGGAACAGCTCCCCAGCCTGCTGCTCACCGGCATGTTGGAAATGGTGGCCGGCTGCAAGGCCCTAGGGGAAGCCGGCCTTCCCCTGCGCCAGGCTGCGGCTTTGGCCGCGTTTTTCTTCAGCTTTGGGGGGCTCTGCATCCTGGTCCAATCCCTGGCCTTCGCCCGGATCCGCCTGGGCCGCTACCTGATCCGCAAGCTGCTCCAGGGCTGCCTGAGCGCCCTGCTCGCCTATTTGCTGTGCCCCCTGTTCCTGCCGGACGCCCAGGCCGTCTTTGCCCCGCTCCCCTCCAGCCTGGGCCAGAACGCCCTATCCGCCCTGTGGGTGGGCGGCATATCCCTCCTGGCGGGCAGCTGCATATTGCTGCTTTCCGCCTGGCTGGGCCGGGCCAAGGACGGCCTGCAGCGAAGCGGCCGGGCATGAAGCCTATTTTTCCCATCCCGGAAAAAAGGATGGTATTCCCCTGCCCAGGCGGCTATACTGTCCCTTAGAAAGGAGCGCGTTATCGATGCAGGATTCACAAACGGATTTCCACCAGGCATGGAAAAAATTGACCTCCCAGGGGGAGATGTGCGGCCCTGTGACCAAGCCTTTTACGCCCGTCGGCATCCGCAAAGACGTCCGGGAGCCCGGGCCGCTCTACCATGGCACAAAGGCGGACCTGCGCCCCGGCCAGCTGATAAAGCCCGGCTTCCCTTCCAACTATGGAGCCCATCGTATCGCCAACTTCGTATACGTGACCGCCATCCTGGACGGGGCGGCGTTGGCGGCCCAATTGGCCCAGGGGGACGGTCCCGGCCGGGTATATATCGTGGAGCCCACCGGCCCGATCGAGGACGACCCCAACGTAACGGATCAAAAGTTTCCGGGCAACCCCTCCCGCTCTTACCGGACCCGGTCGCCCTTGCGGGTGCGCAGCGAGGTCCCCGATTGGCCTTCCCTCCCGCCGGAAGCGCTGGACAAGATCCGCAAGCGCATGGAAGCGGCCGCAGCCCAGGGCATCGAAGCCATCAACGATTGAGCCGCTGCCCCCCGGCGCGCCGGGGCGGTACAAGCCCCCACGGCGTTGTGGGCGAGGCGCCCGGCAGGGGATATGGAAGGTTATTGCAGGTTGCAACCTGCCGTTGCGCAGTTGCAACCGTATTTTGGTTGCAGGACTTTCGTAAAAGGGGTATCCTGCCAGGGAAAGGAGGAACGCGGATATGACCTTTGGAGAAACCATCCAAAAGCTAAGAAAAGAAGCCGGCCTGTCCCAAGAGGAGCTGGCCTACCAGCTGGGGGTATCCCGTCAGGCGGTCAGCAAGTGGGAACGGGACAGCGGCTATCCGGAGACCGAAAAGATCCTGCGCATGGCCAAACTCTTTCACGTATCCCTAGACGAACTGCTGGGAGAAGGGGACGCGCCGTCAGACGGCGCCAACGAACCGGGCATGTATGTGAGCCGGGAAACCGCGGCAGGCTTTCTTTTCTATCAAAAAAGGAAGCACCGAAAGCTGGCCGATGCGGCCGGCATCATGGTGGGCAGCCTGGCGTTTTCCTTCCTGTCTACAGGCCTGTCCATGCTGCTGCTGATGGCGGCCTGGATCCTGGGGGTAGTCCTGCTGTGTTCGGCCAGGCTGGCGGATGATCCCTATCGAAAGCTTTGGCAGGAGCCCCTGCTGTTCGACAAGGCGGTCAAGGGGGAGCTCAACGCCGCCTATGCGGAACGAAAGGGCCTATACCATGGCCTTCAGCTGACGGGGATCGCCCTGATGGCAATCGGGCTACTGCTCTTCCCCTTGCTCCTGCCCGGGGAATGGTCCCGCTGGGATGAAGGCATCCTGGCCGCCGGTATGCTCCTTGCCGGGGCGGGGGTATTCTTGCTGATTTACATGGGCGGACAGCGCCGGGCCTACCGGCTGCTCCTCATGCAGGAACCGCCGTCAAAGAAACGAAAGTGAGGCTGCAATGAAACAAATCCATTGGATCCTGCCGCTGGCTTTGGCCCTGCTCCTGGGCGGGTGCCAGGCCAAAGGGGACGCCGCCGGCTATGCGGCGGACATAAAAAAAGCCCAGGAGATCGCCGTGATCCCCTACGGCGCTACCCAGGAAACGGAAACCCTCACAGAGGAGGCGGAGATCGAAGCCTTTGCCCAGGGGCTCGCGCTGGAAACATGGGCCTGGAAGCCCCTGCCGGACCAGGCGGAAGCCCTGGGTTCCTTCCGCTTCTCCCAAGCGGGGACCCAACAGCTTTGGCAGGCCGCCCCGGGAAAGCTGCGCCCGGTGGGCGACCTTACCCTGTATCGCGGGGGCTATGTCCGCCTATCCCTGCACCATCTGGCGCTGGACTTTGCCATTGGCGCGGATGCGGCGGCGTATTTGGAAGGGTTTTTTGCTTGACCCCATCAGCCTTGCCCTTTCCGGTTACAGGGCCGGGAAAAGCCCGCCCGATCCTGCCGGTATACGTAGATTGTCGGCCGATCGGCCGATAATCTACGCCGGCCTGCGTCTAGTATTTTGATTCTCTCTGCCTGGAGGGCCCGCCGCTATGGCGGCCCTATTTCTTTTTGCGCAGCTTCAGCGCGATCCCATTCGCCGCGGCGGCCTCCCGCAAAAGCCTGGCGGCCGATCCCCGCTCCGGGTTCTCCGCGAGTTGCGTCCGGATCTCCCGCAGCGTTTCCAGGGGCAGTAGGTTTACGCCCAGGCAAAACAGGTTCTTGCAGCGGCCATCGTTGTGGTTGGCCAGCAGATCCTGCAGAATCTCCCCCTTTTCCGCCAGCTCCTTATGCAGCCCCGCAAGATCCCCTTTGGCCCGCTCCAGGTTTTGCAGCCGGTTTTGGTGGGTGATAAAGGAATCATAGGCATCCTCCGTCCCGGCCAGAGGACAGGGATAGGCCTCGCAGGCGCTGCAATAGGCAGCCCGGCCATGGGTCAGGCTGCACCGGGCGATGGCGCAGGGCTGGTTGCCCGGGCCGCCGCCGCAGCCGGGGCAATAGCCCCCCACCTCCATAGGGCACAGGCAACAGGCCAGCCCGCATAAGGATAGCAAGGGGTCTTGTCGATGGAACTCCTTCATTTCGTCTCTCCTAAGGAAAAACAGCATGGGAAACCAGGGTTCCCATGCTGTTTGTATGCTGCCGCCCGGCAGCATCATGCATCGTAATCGTCGTCAAAATCGTCGTCGTCAAAGTCCTTCTTCTTCTTGAAGAGGCCAAACAGGAAGCCGCCCCGCTCATCCCGGTCGTCATAATCGTCCTCATCGTCATAGTCGTCATCCACAGGCTCCGGGGCTTTGCGGCCCTTGGCGGGCTTGGCAGGCTGCTGAGCCGGCGCCGCCGCAGGCGCGGCTGCCGCCTGGACCTGGCTGGGCGCTTGCTGGGCAACGGGCTGGGCTGCCGCCGGGGCCGCCGGCTGGGCGGGCTGGGCCGGGGCTGCCGGCTGGGGCGAACGGGCGTCCAGATCCCGCCGGTTCACCTCCACCAGGCGCTTGTATTCCCCCAGGAACCGCTCAAGGTCCGCCAGGATGTCATCCGCATAGGTCTTGGCGTTTTCATAGACCTGGCTGGCGTTGTATTCCGCCTTCATGGCCAAAAGCTGGGCCCGCTTCTGGGCTTCCTGATAGATTTCATCCTCCGCGATGAGCCGCTCATACTCGCTCTTCGCCTTCTCCAGGATCTGATTGGCCTTGCCCTGGGCGTCCGCAATGGTGGCCGCCGCCTGTTTTTCTGCATCGGCTACCACATCCCGGGCATGATCCTCCGCGTTGTTCCGCATGGTGCGGGCTTCCGCGATAATGCCATTGGCCCGGCGAATGTCCTCGGGTATGGTGGTCTTCAGGTCCCCCAACAGATCGAATATCTCATCCACGTCCACGATGCGCTTGGTGGCATTGCCGCTAAGCTTGGGTCTGGGGCTATTTTCGATTAGATCTTCAAATTGCTCAATGATGTCGTAGATCTTGAGGTTCTGCACATTGCTCATAGGTTCATCAGCCTTTCTGCAATTTTATTTTCTATGGGTTCAGGCACCAGCCCGGTAATATCCCCTCCGTATGAGGCGATCTCCCGCACGATCCCCGCGCTCAGAAAACTCATTTGTGGCCGCGCCAGCAGGCATACGGTTTCAAATTCCGGCATCAGGTGCCGGTTGGCGCAATCCAGCCTGGCTTCATAGGCCAGATCCGCCGCGTCCCGCACGCCCCGCACCACGGCACACGCGCCCTTTTCCCGCACATATTGGGTCAACAGGCCGCCACTGCATTCCGCCACCGCATTGGAAAGGCCCTGGTGCTGGATGCAGGTTTGGATCATTTCCCGGCGTTCCCCATCGGTAAACCAGGGGGTCTTGGCGCTGTTCACCAGCACCGCCACATATACCCGGTCAAAGAGCCGGCATGACCGGGTCAGAATATCCAAATGCCCCGTGGTAAAGGGGTCGAAGGTTCCAGGGTAAACGGCGATCCTCATGGCTGCCCCTCCCGCATAAAAGTAATGGCCACATCCCCATAGCGCCGGGTATCGTAGGCGCAAAGGCCCTGGGGAACGGCAGGGGGGGCTTTGGGGCTATGCTCCGCCGCCAGGATGCAGCCCGGGGCCAGGATGCCGCTTTGCAGCAGCAGCCCGAGGGCATTCTCATACAGCCCGCCCCTATAAGGCGGATCCAGAAATACCAGCTCCACCTGTACGCCCTGCTGGGCCAACATGGCGATGGCTGCCTCGTAGGACACGGGGAAAAGCTGGGCCTGTTCCTGTAGGCCCAGGTTGGCAATATTCCGGTTGACGGCCTGCTGGGCGCCACGATCCCGGTCGCAGAAATAGGCGTACGCAGCCCCCCGGGAAAGGGCTTCCAGGCCCAGGCTGCCCGAACCGGCAAACAGATCCAACACCCGGCGGCCCGGTAAATCGAACTGGAGGATCCCAAACAGGGATTCCCGGACCCTATCCAGGGTAGGGCGGGTATCCCTGCCCTTGGGGGCTTCGATGGTCCTGCCCCGCATGTTTCCGGCTATGATACGCACCCGATCCTCCATGCTCGTGTATTATTTACAAGGTCTTAAATAGTGTAACATCAAAGCTTCGCCTGCACAAGCGGCAATCCCATGAATTTACAATTCTGTCGCATATTTCGCCAGTTTCTCCGGCAGCGCCAAGGCATCCATCCCGACATCCTGTACCCAAACGGGCACTGCGGGCAGCACCTGGCAGGAGAAGGCAAACCCCACCTTGACCGCCCGCATCCCTTTGAGCAGCCGGTCATAATAGCCTGCGCCCCGGCCCAAACGGCCGCCCACCCCATCAAAAGCCAGGCCGGGCACGATGACGAGGTCCACCTGCCAGGGCTGCACGGGCCTGCAACGGGCCGGCACAGGCTCCCATATGCCATAATGGCCCATCTCCAGATCCGCCGGGCCGGCGGGCGTCCACAGGCTCATCGCCCGGCCTTCCTCGCACCGGGGGAAGGCTACGGTCTTGCCCGCCGCCCGGGCCGCCTCCACCGCAAGGGATGGATCGCATTCCCCCGGCATGGCCATATAGGCCAGGATGCAGCCTGCGGCTTGGAAAGCGGGCATGTCCAGGAGGGAAAGGCTGGCCAACTGGGATTCCGCCCTGGCCTGCTCCGGGGACAGGGCCCGGAGCTGCCGCCGCATTTGGCGGCGAAGGGCGGCTTTTTCCTCCTGCAGGCTATCGCTGGTCATGGACGATCTGCCCGTCGATCAGGGTCATGACGCACCGGCTCCGCACGTCCAAAGGATGCCCCCGGAAGATGGCCACATCCCCATCCTTGCCGGGTTCCAGGCTGCCCAGCCGGTCCTCCAGGCCTATGGCCCGGGCGCCATGGAGGGTGATGGACTTAAGGGCGGTATCCTCGTCCAGGCCCTCCCGCACCGCCAGGGCCGCGCATACCGGCAAATATTGGAGGGGCGTCTCGGGATGGTCCGTCATCATGGCGAATTCGATCCCCTGGTCATGGAGCAGCTTGGGGGCCCGGAAGGTAAGGTTGCGCAGCTCCACCTTGCTCCGGTCCGACAGCAGGGGCCCGATGACCACCTTGGCCCCCGCCTCCTGGGCCTTCTTGATGGCCTCCGGGATCAGATAGCCTTCGGTGCAATGCTCCAGGGAGAACCGCAGGTGGAACTCCTCAGCGATCCGTATGGCGGTGAGGATATCGTCCGCCCGGTGGGCGTGAATCTTCAGGGGCAGCTCCCCCCGCAGCACCGGTAGCAGGGCTTCCTTGGCCATGTTGTAGTCCGCCCCCTCCTTCTCCGCCTGCTTCCTGGCGTATGCCTGCGCTTCCAGCAGCGCCCGCCGCAGCAGGGCGGCGGTGGCCATACGGGTCTGGGGGCTGCTCTTTTGCTCGGTATAAACCCGCTTGGGATTCTCCCCCAGGGCCGCCTTCATGGCCAAGGGGGCCTTGAGCAGCTTGTCCTCCACGCTGCCCGGCCGGGTCTTGAGGGCCGCAAACTGCCCCCCGATCACATTGGCGCTGCCTGGGCCGGTGGCGCAGGCGGTCACGCCTGCCTCATAGGCCTCCGTAAAGCACCGGTCAAAGGGATTGATGGCGTCGATGGCCCGCAGCTCCGGGGTGATGGGGCCGCTGGCCTCGTTGCCGTCGTCCCCCTCGATCATGTTCCCGTCCTCCCACATGCCGATGTGGCAGTGGGCGTCCACCATGCCCGGCATGGCGTATAAGCCCTCCAGCTCCAGCACCTGGGCGCCTGGGGCGGACAAGTCCCGTCCCAAAGCGCGAATCTTGCCATTTTCCAGCAAAATGTCCCCATTCATGGGGCCTGGGCCTGCCATAGGCAGGATATGCAAATGTTTCAGCAATAACATAACCGTCAATTCTCCTCGTTTTGATTTACTCCATCGTGAAGCGCCGGCTTCCATAGGAATGCCAGCGTTCCCTCCACCGCGCTGATCACATCCCGGGCCATCAGCATCCGCTCCTGCAGCAGGCCAAAGGCCGTCTCCGCCGAAGCCCCCAGCAGGTAACTGCCTACACAGGCCGCCGCAAAGGGCCGGAGCTTTTGCCCCAGCAGGGCCAGGATCATACCCGTTAATACGTCGCCGCTGCCCCCCTTGGCAAGGCCCGCGTTCCCGCTCTGGTTCCAGGCGAATTCCCCGTCCGGGCCGGCGATGGCGGTTCGATGCCCCTTCAGCAGCACCGTGCAGCCCCAAGCCTTGGCATAGGACTGGGCCACAGCTGCCGGGTCCTCCTTGATCTCTTTCACGGAAAGGCCGGTGAGCCGGGCCATCTCCCCCGGATGGGGGGTGAGCACCGCCCCTTTGTGCAGCAGCGCCCTTCGCTCCCCCTCCGAAAAGCCCGAGAGGGCGTTGAGCCCATCCGCATCCACCACCATGGGCTTTTGTGTTGCAAGGGCCAGCCGCAGGGCCGCGCCCACCCCCGGGCTCCGGCCCATACCCGGCCCCAGGCCCATGCAGGTGGCCTCCGCCAGCCTGGCCCTTGCCCAGGCTGGGTCCAGGGCGCTCCAATCCGGGCCGATCCCATAGACCATGGCCTCCGGCAGCACGGCGAACGCCTGCTTCACAGGCCCCGGGCAGACCACCTTCAGGGTGCCGATCCCCGCCCGCAAGCAGGCGGTGGCAGCCATCACCGCCGCCCCGTAAAACCCTTCGCTGCCCGCAAACAGCAATCCTTTTCCATTGTCGCCTTTGTTGCAGTCCGGGGGCCGCTTGCCCAGCATCCGGGCCACCCTATCTCGATCCAGTATCGCTTCCATCTTCCATAATCGCCTGGGCCATTGCAATGGCCTGGATGTGGCTTACGCTCACATGGATCCGGCCGCCCAGCTCCTTTCGCCGTTTTTCCGCCGCCCCATGCAGCACCGCATAGGGCGCGCCGCTCTCCCGGTGGCAGATCTCAATATCCCTTGGGCCGATCCCCTGGGAAAACCCCGTGCCCAGCGCCTTGCTCACCGCCTCCTTGGCGGCGAACAGGCCGGCCATCCGGCAAGGGGCGTTGCCATGGGCCTGCAAAAAGGCTTGCTCTCCCCGGGTGAACACCCCTTGATAAAACGAAGCCTTTGCTGCTGCCTTCTGGATCCTGTCCACCTCGATCACATCGATGCCCGTCCCCAGGATCATACCGTCCCGCCTCCATGGCGAACGGCCTGTACCACGGCCAACGCCGCCGCCCGGGCCCCCGCCACCAGCACGGGCAGGAAGGGGGTCTCCACCTGGCCGGTGGCCAGGCCGAACAGGGTATCCCCATCCATGCTGGTATGCACGGGCCGGATTGCCATGGCCAAGCCGTCATGGCCCATGGATGCCAGCTTGTTGGCCTCCTCCCGGGTGAGTTTGGCGTTGGTGGCCACCACCCCGATGGTGGTATTGCCGAACCCGGCCTGGCCCAGGGCCGGGCTGTTCAGGCAGGGAGTCGGCCGGCCGTCGATCACGGCCGCGCCCAGCAGGTTCCCGGTATCCGGATCGTATACGTCCCCCAGGGCGTTCACCACCACCAGGGCCGCCACCAGCACGCCCCCTGCCAGGGAGAGGCAGCAGCTGCCCACCCCGCCCGGCCTGGCATGTTCCTGTCCGAACGCCTTGGCGATGGTGGCCCCGATCCCGGCGCCTACCAGGCCCTGGGGCACCGGGGCGTCGCTGGCCGCCTGGCAGGCGGCATATCCCTCCGCCCGGCCGGGGCGCACCTTGGGATCGCCCACCCCCAGGTCGAAGATCACTGCCCCGGGCACGATGGGCACCACCGTGGGCCCCACATCCATGCCCCAGCCCCGTTCCTCCAAATACGCCATTGCCCCGCCGGCCGCGTCCAGGCCAAAGGCGCTGCCGCCGCTGAGCATCACAGCGTTGACCCGCTCCACCAGGTTATAGCCCCGCAACAGGTCCGTCTCCCGGGTGCCCGGGGCGCTGCCCCGCACATCCACGCCGGCCACCGCGCCCTCCGGGCACAGGATGGCCGTACAGCCTGTCCGCGCCTGTTCATCGGTATAATGGCCTACCAAAAGCCCCGGGATCCGGGTTAGGGTTTCGTTGCGCATTCCTCCGCCTCCCATTGTTCCATCGGTATTTCCGCCAGGTCGCCTATCATAGCCTCCACCCTGGCCCTTACAAGGCCCAGGTCATAGCCCCGGCCCAGCAGCCGCCGGATCACCCGGGCCTTTCGTTCATATTCTTCCAGCCCCTCAAATTGCCGCCAGAATTTTGCAGCCACCTGGGCCGCATTCTCCTCCTCCACAGCGTCGGTGACCGCCTCCAGGGCTTCCTGGATCACCTCCGCCTCCAACTTGTGGGAATAGAGCTGCTCCCGCAGCTTCCGGCGGCTTACCGGCTTGGTGCTGAGCCGGGTGGCGATAAAGTCCGCTGCAAACTGCCGGTCGTTCAGATAGCCCAGCTCCTTGAGCCGCTCGATGCAATCGTAAACCTCCACCTCGCCGAATTGCTGCTTGGATAGGTATCGCTCCATCTCCCCCTCCGTCCGGGCACGGGCCGTTAGATAGGACAATGCTGCGTCCATAGGGGTAACGCCCTTTTTTTGTTTTGCCATATTTTGTCTGAATTTCCATTCCTTTCCCGGCCCATACAAGCCGTCCTAATTTTTCAGGGAGTTTTCCCCCAGGTTCATACCCATACTATCACCATCCGCCCATCGGGCGAAACCTATTTTTTAAGGAGGATTGTCCATGAAGCAAACCAGCCCCACCGATCCCGTCCCGTCCAGCAACCGCTTTCAAATGGAAGCCGCCGCTTCCATCGACAGCAAAAATCTGGACATCATCAAGGATCAAATGTACCACGAAGCCCTGGCGTATAAAAAGTGCAAGCTCTACGGGGACAGCCTGCAGGAACAGCCCCTGCGGGACATGGCCCAGAACTTTGCCCAGCACCACAAGCAGCACTTTGACGCCCTGCAGAACTACCTGAACACCCACCAATAACAAAGGAGGCCCATCCATGCAAACCCAATTCGACCAGATGACCGAGCAGGAAAAGCTCACGGATATCCTGTCCATGGAAAAGCAGCTGGTGAAGGACTATGCCGGCAACATCACGGAATCCTCCTGCCAGAACCTACGGCAGCTGCTCATTTCCAATATGACCGAGTGCTCCCAGGACCAATACTGCGTATTCGACCAGATGCGCACCCGGAACATGTACGCCACCAAAAAGGCCCAACAAAGCGAGGTCCAGTCCGCCATGCAGTCCATGGACCAGCTCAAGGCCCAGACGGGCTTCTGAGACGGCCCTTGCGCCGGGTCCCGGCGGACATAATATGATTATAGCATAGGACCGATAGCAAAAAAGTGGCCTTTGGCCACTTTTTTGGCTGTCGAAAAAGTGGCTTGCGCCACTTTTCCGAGGTTTTCATAGCTCCC
>OLGD01000871.1_pt1 | contig 53310 bp, 50 predicted proteins | sample 1605311 | NCBI WGS metagenome assembly OLGD01 (sample SAMEA3888917, study PRJEB22519) | human gut metagenome | biome: human gut; feature: human-associated habitat; material: faeces | place: Denmark | collected 2010
CTGGAAGGGCGCGGGAGCTGGAAATGAGGACAAGGGAGGAAACGATGAGCGCATATGAGCTGAACGGCCTGCGGGTGGTGGACCTGACGAAGTATCTGGAGCGGGGAGGAGAAGAAGAATGAGCGAGAAGAAGCTGCTCGAAGTCGAGCATTTAAAAATGTACTTCCCGCTGCAACAGAGAACGGAAAAGCATGAACATGCGTATGTCAAGGCGGTGGAAGATATCAGCTTCAGCATTGAGGCGGGGAAGACGTTTGGGCTTGTTGGCGAGTCCGGGTGCGGAAAGACGACGGCGGGGAAATGCATTTTGCGAATCTACAGGCCGACGGCTGGAACGATACGATACGAAGGCGTGGATATCACGAATTTAAGCGCGGGCAAACTCAAGCCGTACCGGCGCGATATTCAGCTGATTTTCCAGGATCCGTACGGCTCGCTGGATCCGCGTCAATCGGTGCACTCCATTTTACGGGAGGCCATTACCGCAGATCATAAACGCAGGACGGGGCCGGAGATCCGGCAAGAAGTTGAAAGATTGCTGCGCCTCGTGGAACTGGATCCAAGTATGGGTGACCGTTATCCGCACGAGATGAGCGGCGGTCAGCGGCAGCGGCTGGGAATTGCCAGGGCGTTGGCATGCAACCCCAAACTGATTGTCTGCGACGAGCCGGTATCCGCTTTAGACGTATCCATTCAGGCGCAAATTATCAACCTGTTTAAGACGTTGCAAAAGAAGCTAGGATTAACCTATCTCTTTATAGCACATGATCTGGCAGTTGTGCGTCATATTGCAGATGTGATTGGCGTCATGTATCTTGGGCATATTGTTGAGGTTATGGAAGCACAGGAACTGTATGCCAAACCGCTGCATCCCTATACCCGGGCGCTGCTTTCCGCGGTCCCGATTACGGACTACGACGAGGAGCAAACGCGGCAACGCGAGGGGCTGCAGGGCGAAGTCCCAAGCCCGATCCACGTGCCGGCGGGGTGTCCCTTTCATCCTCGCTGCAAATATGCGTGTGCGGCATGCCGGACACGGCTGCCGCTGCTTGCCGATGCCGGAAACGGGCATCTCGTGGCGTGCCACCGCATGGCGCCCAGCGAGGCGGAAGGCGCTTCGCCCGCCGCGGCAACGGAGTAAGCGGGCGGCGCCGGGCCGGCGCGCCAAAGGGCGGGAGACCGGGCGACGAGGGGCTGTGCGCAAGCGACGGCCTCTTTTTTGCGGCGCGCACCTTGCCGCCCGCCCGCATTGACAAGGGGGGGACCGGTCAATATACTATATAATATGGGCAGTAGTTATTTTCTTTTGACCAACCAATTGAACGAAGTGGAAACCCGCGTCGTGACCAGCATCGTGCGGCATCTCGAGAACGGCGAGGAGCGCGTGGGGATCGCGCAGCTGGCGGCAGAGAATTTTGTCTCCACGGCGTTTATCATCAAGATGTGCAAGCGGCTGGGCTACAACGGCTATACCGACCTGGTGTACAAGCTGTCCCAGCAGAAGGAGATGCTGCCGTCGCGCAACGCATACGAGCTCAAGACCCTCATCGACAATTACAACGAGGCGGACGTGATGGTGTTCATCTCCTATCTCAGGCAGTTCCACAACCGGAAGCTGTTCGTAGTGGGGGCGGGGTTTGCCGATATCGTGGCCGAGTATATCGCGCAGCGGCTGGCGGTCAGCGGGTTTATGGTGTTCAACCGCGTCCACTTTTACGACTATATGCTCTTTCGCAACGACAATGCGCGCCCCATGCAGACCAACGTGGAGCCGGCGGTCATCATCGCCATTTCCCAAAGCGGCGAGACGGATACCGTGCTCAACGACGTGCGGCGCGCGCGGCAAAACGAGTTCCGGGTGGTTGCCTTTACGAAACGGAAGGCTTCCACGCTGGCCGGGCTGTCCGACGTGACGTTTGTCGTGGACGGGGCGCGCGAATCGCTGACGGCCACGGTACCAAACGCCTTCTTCGGCAAGGTGATTCTCGCGTTCGACGAATTGCTCGGCGTTTATTTTCACGAGGAACAGAACCAGTGACGCGCTGCGGCGTAAAAAAGTACACGAAAAAGTACAAAAATTTCGAGAACCGGCATGTTAGAATACCAGTGAAGGGCATGCCGGTTTCATTTTGTGCCTTTCACGGAGTATGCCATGCGCCAAGAGATCGACACGATCATATTCGACCTGGACGGGACCATCTATCAAAACACCGAATTTCACAGGGACTACCTGCGTTTTCTCGTGGACGGGACGGGGCTGGAGGCCTGGGCGGACAGCCTGATCGCCTTTGCGGACGCGGTGTTTGCCGGCGAACGGCTGGTCATGAACGCGTTTTACGATGCCCGCCCGATCGAGGCCTCCACGCCAGCGGCATATTTTGCGGCGCTGGAGCGGGCGCTGCTGCCGGAGTTGACGTATGAGGAAGCGCTTGCCCGTGCCGACTGTCTCTATACGGGCGATGCGTGGGCGGTAGTTACGCTGATGGGGCAGACGCTGGGCCTGCTGGACGGGGAGCGCAGCGACGCCGTCTACCGGCGCACCCGCGACAAGATGAGTGCCGACGGCATGACCGGCTGTGCGCGGCTCAGACGCGCCATCCAGGGGCTGGAGGGCCGTTGCGAAACCATATTGCTGAGCAATTCCTACGAGAGCACGGCCATTGAGTTTTTACAACAGCTGGGCTTTGAACATACGTTTCAAAAGTTCGTGTTTTCCGCCAACAAGCCCGCCGGCATGGTGCAGGCGCTATGCGCGCAGGACGCAGCGCTGCTGAAGCGGCCGGAACGGGTGCTGAGCGTGGGCGACCACGCGTTCAACGACCTGCTGCCGCTCCGGCGGCTGGGGTGCCGGACGCTGTGGGTCAACCCGTACCGGAACATCCACACGCCGGAGTGCGACGCGACGGTCCGCACGCCGGAAGAGCTGGCCAGCTACCTGGAGCAGCTGGCGGCGCGGGAAACCTGATGGATATTTCACACCGACTTGACCTGGATTTGACGAAAACCGCTTACACTCACAGGGACGAAGAACTCAACAGGAAGGAAAGGAAGGAAACAACATGAAAAAGCTTCTCTCAGTCTTGCTGGCCGTGCTTCTGGTTTGCGCGTGCTTCACCGCGTGCGCCCAGCAGAACGGCGGGGACGCCGCCAACACCCAGGCGCCGGATCAGGATGCGTCCGGGCAGGATGGCGCGACGGAACCCGTGGAAGTCGTGCTCTGGCACACGCTGACCGACCACCATCAGGCGGCGCTCGACGAGATCATCGCCGCGTTCAACGCTTCGCAGAGCGAGTATGTCGTAGTGGCGGAGCAGCAGCCATACAGCGAGTGGGACGCCAAGCTCCTCCAGTCGGTGAGCAACGGCGTCGGCCCGGACTTCTGCACGATGTTCCCCTCCGATGCGATCAACTACATGAGCGAGGGCTATCTGTATGACCTGACCGAGCTCGTGAACGACCCGGAGACGGGCATCCCCGACCTGGCGGAGCAGACGGCCGCCGGCCTGTATGCCGAGATCACGCAGTGGGGCAACGATTCGGTCTACCTGATCCCCGTGCTCTATGGCAGCGAGGTGCTCTTCTACAACAAGACCATGTTCGACGCGCTGGGCCTCTCCGAACCCACGACCTGGACGGAGCTCGAGGCGTGCGCCAAGGCCATCTATGAGAACTACGGTATTGCGGGCTTCGGCACCGACTCCATTACCGATACGTTCCAGGGCTGGATCATGCAGGCCGGCAGCGACTACATCGACGTGGAGAACAAGACCATCGCGATCGACCGCGACATCGCCATCGAAAAGCTGAACTGGTTTGCCAACGGCATCAAGGAAGGGTACTTCCGGCTGGTCGGCGAGGACTACTACTTCTCCAACCCGTTCGGCAGCCAGGCCGTCGGCATGTATGTCGGTTCCGCCGCCGGCGTGGACTATGTCTATGCCGCCATCCCCGCCGAGGGCGAGGAGGGGCACTTCGAGGTCGGCTGCTGCCCGATCCCGCAGGAAGGCCCGAACAAGTACATCTCCAGCTGGGGCACCACCTATGTCTGCATGTCCAAGGACGAGGCGCATGCCCGCGGCGTGGTCGCGTTCCTGAAGTACCTGACCGAGAAGGATACGCTGGTCCAGTGGGGCATCGCGTTCGGCAGCGTGCCGGCGCGCAAGGAGGCCATGGAAGACCCGGTGTTCACCGAGTATGCCGAGACGAACATCGCCGCCAAGGCGCTGATCGCCGAGTATGACTACATCGGCTACCTGCCGAGCGTCCCGGGCGCGGCGACCGTCCGCACCGAGATCGACAAGCTCGTGCAGTCCGTCGCTCTGGGCACGGCCGATGCGGAGACGGCGTTTGACAACTTTGTCACGGCGTGCAACGCCGCGCTCAACGACAACTGATCGATACGGCAATGGCAAGCGGCCATGGAGCGCAGTTTCCGGCACTCCGTGGCCGCCTTTTCCAACAGACCAAATGGGAGAGGGACAGTTGGATATGGCGGGGAAGCACAAAACCATCTTTCAAATGTATTCCGGGTTGCATACCATCGGCGGGGTGAACGCCTCCGTCACGTACGGCAGGGACCGCGTGATTTTCGAGTTTGGATCGGCATACGATCCGGCGACGGCCGTGTTCGACGGCAAGGTTGAGCCGCGGCGCAGGAACTGGGTGCGGGACAAGTTGCGCGTGGGCCTGCTGCCGCGCATCGACGGCGTATACCGCCGCGAGGACCTGGGGGATTACCCGCTCGTGAGCGCGGAGGAGTCGGACTGGAATACCGCCGTGTTCATCACGCACCTGCATCTCGACCATATGGCGTCCATGGGCATGATTGCGCCGCAGGTGCCCGTATACCTGCACCACAACGCGCAGGTCATCGAGCGCGCGCTGGAGGACACGGGCCTGGGCGTGGAGACGCTGGAGCGGGGCTATTGCGACATCGAGCCGTTTGTGCCCATCCGCGTCGGAGAGATCGAGGTGCTGCCGATCCTGTGCCGGGACACGAGCTATTATGACTTTGCCTTTTTGATCACCACGCCGGACGGCACCATCCACTGGACGGGCGACCTGTGCCTGCACGGGCTGCAGGCGGACAGGACGCTGCGGCAGATGGAGCTGCTCAGCGAGCGCGGCGTGGACGTGATGCTGTGCGACTGCACGTCGTTTATGGACAGCGTGCTCAGCCTCATGGTGCCGGACTGTGACCCGAACAAGATTTTGCCGAGCCCGGAACTGCCCAAAGGCATGCTTTCGGAGCGGGAGTATTACCGGCAACTGTTCGAGCGCGTGCGCACGCTCGAGGGGCTGTGCGTGTTCAACTACTATCAACGGGAGATGGACGACGCGGAACAATTTATGAAGTGGGGCAGGGCCACGGGCCGCACCGTGGCGTTTGAGCCTGACGCCGCCTATATCGTCTATCAGTTCTTTGGCATCGAGCCGCACGTGTATGTGCCGGACTCGCCGCGCACGGAGGCAGAGCGCGGCAAGCCCTGGATGCAGGAGCTGCTGGCCCACTGCACGGTGGTGACGCCGGAGGAGATTTCCGCCAATCCGCGCGGCTACATGGTGCAGAACAGCTATGAGCACATCATGGAGCTGTTCAGCCTGCCGAGCCGGGACGGCGTGTATCTGCACGCCGACGGCATCCCGATCGGTTCGTTTGACCCGGCCTATGCGAACATGCGCAAGATCGTCGACATGTCTGGCTTTGGCTATATGACCTGTTTTTGTGAAAATTATTTTGGACATGGCTACCCACAACAGGTAAAATACTTTGTAGACACGGTCAACCCAAAGGTGTTGATCCCGTGCCATTCCTACAATCCGGAGCGCTTGCTGCCCAAGGACGGCGTGCAACTGCTGCCGGAACCGTACCGCAAGTATGAACTGCGGGACCATGCGCTCATACCGATGGAGGAGGGGGAGGCCCGATGAACAACAAACTGCTGGTATTCTGTATCGACGCGCTGTGCGACTTTGACGTCGCCGCCATGCGCGGCATGCCCCACTTTGGCCCGTATCTTGCGCGCGCCGCCGTGGTGAAGAAGATCGAGCCGGTTTGGCCCGCGCTGACCTACTGCTGCCACACGTCGATCCTCACCGGTTGCTATGTGGACCGGCACGGCATTGACAACAACGAGATCATGCGCCGCGGCGGGCGGTTCAACCAGCCGTGGCACGCGATGAAGGCGGATGTGAAAGTGCCGACGCTGCTTGACCGGGCGCGCGAGCACGGGCTGACCACCTGCTCGCTCTCGTGGCCGGTGTCCGGCGGCGCTGCATACGACCTGAACATGCCCATGATCGTGCCGTATCACTATGAGGGCTGGGAGCCCCAGCGGTGGTTGGAAGGGACGGCCACGCAGGCGTTGCTCGACCGGTATTTTTATAAGCACGGCCGCTACATCATGGGCCCGGACCGCAGCCTCGACCTGTTCACCATGGCGCTGGCGCTCGACATTCTCGAGGACTATGAGCAGCCGGACGTGATGCTCGTCAAGATGTGCGATTTAGACGGCAGCCGCCATGAGTATGGCCTGCGCAACGAGCACGTGACGAACCAGTTGCGCAAGCACGACGAGGAGTTTGGCGGCCTGTTGGAGGCGCTCCGGCGCAAGGGGACGCTTGAGCAGACGAATGTCGTGATTCTGGGCGACCATGGGCAGACTGACATTGAAGAGGTTGTGCACCTGAATGTGCTGCTGCGCGACGCCGGGTTCCTGCGCGTGCGCGCGGACGGCACGCTCGAGTCGTTCGATGCCATCGTGCATTCGACCGGCCTTGGCGCCTATGTGGAACTGTCCAATCCGGATGACGCCGCGATGAAGGCGCGTGTGCGCGAATTTTTGCTCTCGTTGCGGGATGACCCGCGCGTGCAGCTTGCGTACGTGCTGGACCGCGACGAAGCCCGGGCGAAGTACCATGTGGACGGGCCGTTCGACTTCATCCTGGAGAGTCGCCTGCCCATCTCCTTTGGGGAGCGGTTCGACCTGGACGGCATATACGGTAGCAAGATTCCCGGCAACCACAAGATCGGTGCCGCCACGCACGGCGGCAGCCCTTCGCGCGAAGCGGTCACGACGTTCCTGGCGACCGGGCCAAACGTGCGGCCCGGCGTGGAGGTGGAACGGCGTTCCATGGTGGACGAGGCGCCGACGATGGCGCGGATGCTGGGCTTTTCCATGCCCGATACCGACGGCACAGCCATTGAGGAGATATTGCAATGAAGATTACGCTCGAGCACCTGACGAAAAAATTTGGCAATACCACCGCGGTAAACGACCTCAGCGTGACGATCGACAGCGGCAAGCTGGTCGCGCTGCTTGGCCCGTCCGGCTGCGGCAAGTCGACGATTCTCAACATGCTTTCTGGCATTTTGCCCGTTACGGAAGGCAAGATCTGGTTTGACGAGCGGGATGTGACCGCCCTGCCGCCGGAAAAGCGCAACGTGGGACTGGTGTTCCAGAATTACGCGCTGTATCCGCACATGACGGTGCAGGAGAACATCTGTTTCCCGCTGGAGATCAAGCGCATCCCGAAAAAACAGCGGATCGAGCGCGCGGCGGAGCTTGCGGAGCTCGTGCGGATCCCGGACCTGCTGGGGCGCAAGCCGGGCGAGCTGTCCGGCGGCCAGCAGCAGCGCGTGGCCATTGCGCGGGCGCTGGCCAAGGAGCCGCAGCTGCTGCTGCTCGACGAGCCGCTGTCCAACCTTGACGCGAAACTGCGCGTCGAGATGCGCGAAGAGATCCTGCGCATCCAGCGCGCGTCGCAGGTGACGACCGTGTTCGTCACGCACGACCAGGAGGAGGCCAGCTCCATTGCCGACGAGGTGATCCTGCTCAAGCTTGGCGTGCTGCAACAGCAGGATTCCGCGCGCCGCCTGTACGACGAGCCGGTGAATTTCTTTGCGGCGGACTTCCTCGGCGCGCCGCCGATCAACAAGCTGCGCGGCTCGATGGAGGGCGGCAGGTTCCGCTTTGCCCAGTCGGATCTGACGGTCACGCTGCCGCTCCGGCGCGAGGTGGCGGACGGCACGGCGGCGATCCTCGCCGTGCGCGCAGAGAGCGTCGTGGTGCCGGCGGAGGAGCGGGTGCTGCCGGCGCGCGTGGTGGAGCGGTATTCCATCAACAAGGACGAGCTCTCCGTGCTGGAGATCGCGGGCCAGCAGTGCCGCGGCTTTATTCCCGGCGAAGTGCCGCTGGCGCTCGGCCAGCAGATCGAGATTGGGCTCAAGCGGCGCGGCGTGTTCCTCTTTGACGCGGAAACGGGGGAGAGACTGGCATGAAGCGGCTTGCAAGGCGGACCGGCGGGAATGACGAAAAGCTGACGGCACGCACCTTTTTGGAGCCGTCGGCCTTTCTGTTGCCGTTCATGGCCGGCATCCTCCTGTTTACGTTGTACCCGTTTATCAACGTGTTCCTGATCTCGTTCAAGGAGGATTACAAGGTCCTCACGGGTGAGTTTTCGTCGTTCGGCTTTCAGAATTATGAAACGGTCATCAGCGACCCCAACTTTCTGAACGGGCTCCGGAACACCGGGCTGTATGTGCTTGCTGTCGTGCCCATCGCCACGGCGCTTTCGCTGCTGATTGCGACGCTGCTCAACAACGACATCAAGCTCAAGGGCCTGTTCCAGACGTGTTATTTCCTGCCGATGGTCACGTCCATCACGGCGATCGGCCTGGTGTGGAAATGGCTGTTCAACTTTGACTACGGCCTCATCAACTATTTCCTGTCCCTGTTCGGCATCGACGCGATCAACTGGCTCAACAACCCGGCCTACAACCTGCCGGCGCTGATCATCTACGGCGTGTGGAGCATGATCCCCTTCACGACGATCCTGCTGCTGGCCGGGTTCCAGAACGTGAACCCGCAGTATTACACCGCGGCGCGCGCGGACGGGGCCAAGGGCGGGCGCATCTTTTTCCGCATCACGCTGCCGCTGCTTGCGCCGACGATCGGCCTGACGCTCATCGTGAACATGATCTCCGCGTCCAAGGTGTTTTCCGAGCTGTTCCCGCTGTTCAACGGGCAGCCGGGGTCGGCCTATTCGCTCTATACGGTGGTGTATTACCTCTATGACGCGTTCTTTGTGAAGTGGAAGCTCGGGCGCGCAGCCGCCAGCGCGGTGATCCTGTTCGCCATCGTGCTGCTGCTCACGATCATTCAGCTGTTCATTCAGCGGAAATGGAAGAATTACTGATATGAAACAGACAAAACGGGCGATTTTATATCTGATCCTGGCCGTCGGCGCGGCCATCATGGTGTTGCCGTTCATATGGATGCTGCTCTCGTCGTTTAAGACGGCCGCGGAGGTCAACACCACGCCGCCGACGGTGCTGCCGGCCAACCCCACGTTTGAGAACTACCGGTATGCGTTTGAAAAGGCGCCGTTTGCGCAGTATTTCCTGAATTCCGTCATCGTCACGGTCGCGTGCGTGGCCTTTACGATGTTTACGACCATCCTCGCGGCGTTCGCGTTTTCGCGGCTCCATTTCCCGGGACGGGATCTGCTGTTTTCGGCGCTGCTGTCGCTGATGATGGTGCCGTTTGAAATGCTCGTCATCACGAACTACCAGACGATCGTAGGCTGGAAGCTGCTGGACAACCTGTGGGCGCTCATCTTACCGTTCACCTCCAGCATCTTCTATACGTACATCTTGCGAAACTTTTTCCTGTCCATCCCGGACAGCCTGTACTATTCGGCGCGCGTGGACGGCGCTTCCAACTGGCGCTACCTGTGGCGCATCATGGTGCCCATCTCCAAGCCTGCGCTCGCGACGATCGGCCTGCTCAACGCGATCACCTGCTGGAACGCGTTCCTCTGGACCGTGCTCGTCACAAACAATCCGGAGTCTCGCACGCTGCCGTTCGGCCTGTATGCGTTCATGACCTCGAGCGGCATCCGCTACGAACGGCTCATGGCGGCGGCGACGATCGTCGTGCTGCCGATGATCGTGCTGTTCATCTGCTTCCGCAAGCAGATCGTCACCGGCGTGTCGCGCGGCGGCCTGAAGGGGTGAGCGCATGCAGGAGACAGCTGTCTGCAACGGGCCGGAGGCAGCCGGGCGGAAGCTCGTGCCCATCGACCTGCTGGCGCACGCGGATTTTTCCGGCCGGCTGCGCCACTCCAAACACCACATCGGCTATGCGGCGTTTGCGACGACGGTGGACCGGCTCCGCCGTGAAAACCCGGCGGGCACGTTGCTGCTCGACGCGGGCGACGCCTTTTGCACCACCTTCTGGGGCGGCTCGCCGTGCGTCAGGGCGGTGTCGCTGCTCGGGACGGACGTGATGACGCTCGGCAACCACGAGTTTGACCGGGGGCAGGCGTTTTTGAACGCGTGCATCGGCGAGGCGGGCTTCCCCATCCTGTGCGCCAACGTCGTCGAGCGGGCGACCGGCGCGCTCATCCCGGGCACCAGGCCGTACGTGCTGCTCGAGCGGGCGGGCGTGCGCATCGGCGTGCTCGGCATCACGACGGAGTATACGCCATACATGGTCACGGCGGCGTCGTTTGCGCCGTATGAAGTGCACTCGGCGGTCGAGGCATGCCGGCGGTTTGTGCCGCAGATGCGGCGGGAGGGCGCGGAGATCACCGTGCTGCTGGCGCATGTGCCGTTCTATACGGACGGGGCGCAGGCCTCCGGCGAGCTGGTCGACATCCTGCGGGAGATCCCTCCGGTGGACGTGTGCATCGGCGGGCATATCCCGGGCGACTATGCCGGCCTGGTCGGGGATACGATCCTGCTCAAGGGCGGCTTTGCGGGCAAGAGCCTGTGCCGTGCGCGGCTGTGGTTTGACCCGGACGCGCGGAAGCTCGTGCAGCGGTCGTACCGCGTGCTCGAGACCGACCCGGACATCGTGCCGGAGGAGCCGTACCGCGCCTATGAGGCGGAGGTGACGGCGCCGTTTTCCGGGTTCTTTGAGGACGTGCTGGCCACGACCGACGAGACCTGGCGCATCCGGCTGTCGGCGGAGACGCGGCTCGGAAACTTCCTGGCCGGGTGCGTGCAGGAGGCGGCCGGCACGCAGATCGCCTACCTCAACGCCACGAGCGCCGGCGGCGCCATCGAGCCCGGCCCGGTCACGGCGGAGGACGTCACGGAGGTCATGGGGTTCAACGACCCGATCCTGTGCGCCGATATCACGGGCGAGCAGCTCTATCGGCTGTTTGAGTTGGTGTATGAGCCGTCGCGCTTTGGCAACAACGCGGGGCTGCTGTTTGCCGGGCTGGTCGTCTATGCCGACCACACGAAACCGGCGTTCTCCAAGATCCAGAAGCTGACGCTTGCCGACGGCACGCCGGTCGAGCGGGGGGCTACGTATACGGTGGCCACGTCGGAATACATGGCGTCCGGCGGCAACGACACCGGCGAGGTGGCGAATGCGCTCACGTGGCGGGAGACGGGCGTGCGCGTGTATGACGCGCTGTTCGATTCCATCCGCCGCCATGGCGGGCTGTACGTCTCGCCGGAACAGCGGCTGCACGAGATTGGACGGCCGGAGAACGACAATTCGCCGTTTTGACGGGGGAGGGCGGTATGATACTCGACATCGTAACCCAGACGGACTTTGCCGGCGCCATTGAGGCGGCGTATCACTGCCCGGGTGCGGCGCGCCTTGGCGGGCTGCTCCGGTGCATCCGGCAGGAGAACCCGGCGGGGACGCTGTTCCTCGACGCGGGCGACGTGCTCTGCGGCGCCCCCATTACGAACCTTACCGATGGCGCGCCGGTCATCCGCGTGCTGGAGACGCTGGGCGTGGACGCGATGACGCTCGGCAACCACGAGTTTGACCACGGCTGTGCGGCCATGAACGCGGTGCTTGGCGGCGCCGCGTTTCCCGTCCTGTGCGCCAACATCGTGGAGGAGGCCACGGGACGTCCGCCGGCGTGTGCCCGGCCGTATGTGCTGCTGAGGCGCGCGGGCGTGACGGTCGGCGTGATTGGCGTGACGACGGCGTATACGCCGTTTATGGTGCGGGCGGACCGGTTTGATGGGCTTACCGTCGTGTCGCCCGCCGAGGTGCTCCGTACGCTCGTGCCGGAGGTGCGCGCAGCCGGGGCCGACGTGGTGGTGGTGCTTGGCCACCTGCCCGGCAGCGTGCTGGAAACGGGGACGCTTGACGGCGAACTGTTCGACACGGCGGGCGCGATCCCGCCCGTGGACGTGATGATCGGCGGGCACAACCCCGGCGCCATAGCCTGCGTGCGCGGGGAGACGGCGTTCCTCAAGGCCGGCTTTTCGGCCACGCAGGTGGCGCGCGTGCGGCTGTGGCTCGACGCGCAGGGTCGCGTCGAGCGCCGTGCGGTGCAGGTGTACGACCTGATGGGCGGCGGCGCGGCAAACATCGTGCCCGATGCCGCGGTCCAGCGCGCGGTGGACGAGGCCATGGCGCCGTATCGCGCCGCGCTCAACGAGCCGCTGGCCACGTTGCCGGTGCCGCTTCACGTGGACCGCGATGGCGAGTGCGCGCTCGGCAATTTCTTTACGGACGGGCTGCGCTGTGCTGCAGATGCCGAGGTTGGCCTGTTTAACACGACCAGCATCTATGGGTACTGGCCGGCGGGCGTCGTCACCGCGGAGATGGTCACGCACGTGATGTGCTTTGACGAGGATATCTATGTGGGAGACATGACGGGCGCACAGCTGCGCCGTCTGTTTGAGCGCACCTATGAGTGGGAGCACTATAAAAACAACGCGTCGCTGCAGTTTTCCGGGTTGCGCGTTGTGGTCGATACGCGGCGACCGGAGGGGGCGCGGGTGCTGTCGCTGTGCCGGGAGGACGGCGCGCCGGTGGGGGAGGCGGAGCGCGTGCGCGTCGCCACCACCGACTATATCGCCCTGGGCGGCAACGACTATGCGGACGTCATGGCCGGGACGGACTGGCGAAACACCGGCGTGCGCACGCACGCGTTTTTCGTGTCGTTTTTGCGGGCGCGCGGCGTCGTCTGCACGGAGACCGACGGGCGCATGCAGAACCTTGACCCGGCGTGGCCGGGCTGAAGCGGGGAGGAATGCGGCGATGCGCATGGCAGATGTGAAAATGCGATATGGAGACCGCATCCTGGCGTTCCAGGCGGCGGCGCACCGCTGCCCGGAGCTTGGCGGGCAGGAGACGGAGACGACTGCGCTGATCCGCGCGCACATGGCGCCGCTGGCGCTCGAGGAGCTGCCGCTGGGGCTGCCGACCGGCTGCGCATTTCGGCTGCGCGGCGGCCGGCCGGGGCCGGCGGTCGTGCTGCGCGCCGACATCGACGCGCTCGCCGTGGAGGAGCCGGAAGGGCGTGCCGTGCGCTCGGAGCGGCCGGGCAGGATGCATGCCTGCGGGCACGACGTGCACATGGCGGCGCTCTATGGCGCCGCGCTGGCGCTCGCCGGGCGGCGGGCGGAGCTGGCCGGGGACGCGGTGTTCCTGTTCCAGCCGGCGGAGGAGACGACGGATGGCGCGGCGGCGGTGGTGCGCGGCGGACTCCTGCCGCGTGTGTCTGCGCAGGCCATGTTTGGCCTGCACAACATGCCGACCCTGCCGGTGGGGACGATCGGCGTGCGCGAGGGCCCGCTCATGGCGGCAAAGGACAGCTTTCAAATCGCCGTTTGCGGCAGGGGCGGCCACGGCGCGGAACCGGAGCGCTGCGCCGACCCGGTGGTGGCGGCGGCCGCAATTGTCGGGGCGTTGCAGACTATCGTCAGCCGGAACGTCGCCCCGCGGGATACGGCCGTGGTGTCGGTATGCTCCATCCACGGCGGCAGTTCGGACAACCGCATTGCGGATACGGTCGAGCTGGCCGGCAGCGCGCGCACGTTTTCCGAGCAGACGGGCGCGCTCGTGCGGCAGCGGATCGGGCAGGTGGCGGCCGCCTGTGCCGCGGCATATGGCTGTACGGCGCGCGTCGCATTTCCCGACCTCACGCCTCCGGTCGTCAACGCGCCGGCGCTGCTGCCCGTTGCAGAGGCGGCCGCGGCGCAGGCCGGCCGGGTTGTCCGGCCGGAACCGGTCATGATTTCAGAGGACTTTTCGTTCTATTGTCAGCAACTCCCCGCGTTCTTCCTGTTCCTTGGCAGCGGCCGGGCAAAGGAGGGCGGTCCGGCGGATGCGCCGCTGCACAGCGCGGGGTTTTGCGCGCACCCGGATACCGCATTGTACGGTGCGGCGCTGCTGGCGGGGCTGGTGGAGGAGATGGGCCGGCGCGGCGCATAAATGGCGGAGATGTGAACCGCACGTGATTTTTGCGGGCCGCGGCAATTGCCGCGGCCCGTTGCGCTTGACCGGCCATGCAAACTTTTTTATAATACAGACAGTATGATCGGACAGATCCAGCGGCAAATCTGCAATGATTTGGCAGAAAAGAACGGGAAAGGAACAGAATTCATATGCGCATGACATTTTTGGGCGCTGCACACGAGGTGACCGGCAGCTGCACGTACCTGGAAGCGGCGGGCAAGCGTTTCCTCGTGGACTATGGCATGGAACAGGGGAAGGACCTGTTTGAGAACAAGCCGCTGCCCGTGCAGCCGGCAGAGCTCGATTTTGTGCTGGTGACGCACGCGCACATCGACCATTCCGGGCGGATCCCGCTGTTGTATAAGCAGGGGTTTACCGGTGAGATCCACGCCACGATCCCGACGGCGCGCCTGTGTGACATCATGCTGCGCGACAGCGCCCACATCCAGGAGTCGGACGCGGAATGGAAAAACCGCAAGAACAAGCGCCGGGGCGCGCCGCCGGTCGAGCCGCTGTACACCGTGGCGGACGCTGTGGGCGCCATGGAGCTGTTTCACGGACACCCGTATGGCGAGCGGTTCCGCATTGCGGAGGGCATTGAGGCGCGGTTCGTCGATGCCGGGCATCTGCTCGGTTCCGCTTCCATCGAGCTGTGGTTGACCGAGGATGGCGAGACGAAGAAGCTCGTGTTCTCCGGCGATGTGGGTAACATCAATCAGCCATTGCTGCGCGACCCGCAGTTTGTGGACACCGCGGACTATGCCGTCATCGAATCGACCTATGGCGACCGGCGGCACAACCCGCCGCCGGACTATGCGCAGGCGCTTGCCGAGGTGCTGCAGCGCACGTTTGACCGCGGCGGCAGCGTGGTGATCCCGTCGTTCGCGGTGGGGCGCACGCAGGAGATCCTGTATTTTATCCGTCACATCAAGGAGCACGGGCTCGTGCACGGGCACGACGGGTTTACCGTGTATGTGGACAGCCCGCTGGCCATCAACGCGACGCGCGTGTTTGTGGACAATGCGGAGTTCTGCTATGACGAAGAGGCGGCCGCGCTCCTGCGCGCGGGGGTGAACCCGATTGCGTTCGACGGGCTCGTGACGGCGTCGACGGTGGAGGAATCCATGGCGATCAACGCGGACGCCCGGCCAAAGGTGATTCTGTCGGCCAGCGGCATGTGCGAGGGCGGCCGCATCCGGCACCACCTCAAGCACAACCTCTGGAATCCACTGAATGTGATCCTGTTCGTCGGCTATCAGGCCGTCGGCACGCTGGGGCGCGTGCTCGTGGACGGGGCGGACGAGGTCAAGCTCTTTGGCGAGGACATCGCCGTGCGGGCGGAGATTTTGCAGCTGCCGGGCGTGAGCGGGCACGGGGACATGGACGAGCTGACCCGCTGGATCACGCACCTCGCGCCCGCGCCACGGCACGTGTTCGTAAACCACGGCGAGGATGCCGTGTGCGAGCGCTTTGCGGAGCGCCTGCACGACGAATTTGGACTGGAGACCAGCGCGCCGTATTCCGGCACGGTGTACGACCTGGCGGCCGGCGCAGTCGTGACGGAGGCGCTGCCGCAGCCCATCAAGAAGGCGGCCCCGGCACAGATGGGCAAGCCCAGTCCCAAGCCGCTGTTTGAAAAGCTCATGCTGGCGGCCAAACGCCTTTATGACCTCATGTCGCGCAGCGCGGGGCGCTCCAACCGCGACGTGGAGCGCATGACCCGTCAGATCAACGACCTGTGCAACGAGTGGGAAAAGGAGTGACAAGTAAGCGGATATCTGAAGCAGTTTTTCTGCCAAAGCGGGAGGCTCGTAAGGACAGTGGCGAAAAGACGCGTTAATATCCGCCGCTCTTTTCGTCCTTTTTTCGATTGATTTGACGAGAGATAGAAAATTAACGGTTCATTAACATATGCAAAACGGGTAGATTTACGGTCGCAAGTATGGTATGATGTTTCCGCTATTAGTAAAATGGGAAAGGATCTGGTGACCGGTTTGACATGCAGTGTTTCGAAGCGGTGAAGCATATGGACGAAACGCTGTGGGGCAATACGGCCGGAGAGCCGTTGGTCAGCGTGGCCGTTATTACGTACAACAATGCGCCGTACATCGGGCATGCGATCGAAAGCATACTGATGCAGCGCACGGACTTTCCGATAGAGATCATCATTGGCGAGGATTGTTCGACGGATGGAACGCGCGAGCTCGTAGCATGGTATGCCCGGAAATATTCGGATCGAATCCGTGTGCTGCTCCATCCGCACAATCTTGGAATGAACGGCAATGCCTGCGCAGTGCGGGCGGTCTGCTCCGGTAAGTATATGGCCATGCTGGATGGGGACAACTACTGGCTCGACCCGCTGAAGCTGCAAAAGCAGGTGGATGTGCTGGAACGCCATCCGGAATATGTGGGGGCGGCGCACAAGGTGCGCGTGGTCGATCGAAACGATCAGCTCTCTTCCGCCGTTTATTACGCGAACCACTGTCAAAAAGAACGGTTCACTCTGGCTGATGCGGAGGCCGGCGTGCTTCCCGGTCAAATGGGCAGCTGGCTGTTTCGCAATATTTTTCGGAAGTTTACGCCGGAACAGGCTCGCCTGTATCAGGCGTGCAACTCAGTGGGGGATGCAAAGCTGGCGCTAATCTTGTCCCTTTTCGGGGATTTCTATTGTGATTCGTCTGTGATGAGCGCCCATCGCCTGGTTATCGATGAGACGAGCTTCAGTTCGCGGTCGTATACGAAAAATCTCTCGCTGGAATACTTGGACTGGGCCGCAAGCCGGGAACGGTTGGCCCTGGAAGCGTTTGGCCGCACAGTCAATCTGGATGAAATCCGCCGGGATGTGGCGTATCACGCTTTTGTGGCCGTTCTTCGTGCCCCGAGGACGGAGAATGTCGCCATCTTCCGACAGGTCATGCGGCGGCAACCAAGTAAAGGAAAGGCGTGGGCGCACATCATGCGACGCATGACCGGCATTGCCGCAAGGCGTAAGGCCCGCCAGGCGGCTGGCAATAGCGCGCGATAAAGCAGTAAAGCAGAGCAATGAGGAGAGACTTTTGCAAGAGCCATGCAACATGGAAACAACCATGAACGAACATTCTTGTTTTAATAGTGACGGTATTCTGGCACGGCAATGGGGGGAAAACATGCAGGTGCAAGCGGAACAGCCATCGGAAAGCCCATCGCAGTCTACTTCAGTGGAGGAGCGTATTCCTCTGGTCAGCGTTGGGATGACGGCATATAATCATGAGAAGTATATTGCTCGTGCGCTGGACAGCGTGTTGATGCAGGAAGTGGATTTCCCATATGAGATCGTGATTGGCGAGGACTGTTCGCAGGACAAGACACGGGAAATCATTCTGGAGTATCAAAAGAAATATCCACATATCATCAAGCCCATTTTGTATGAGCACAATGTGGGAATGAAGCAGAATTATTTAAACGTGCGCAATACCTGCCGAGGAAAGTATAGGACGACACTGGAGGGTGACGATTACTGGCTGACGACCAGCCGGATGAAATCACAGGTTGATTTTTTGGAACATCATCCAGAGTATATAGCCATATGCGCAAAATGGATTACACTAGACGAACGTGAAAAGCAGATTGCCAATCCGTTTGCCAACACTTATTTTAGCGGTGATGTCTACACTTTGGAGGCAGCTCAGAACTGGAAACTGCCAGGGCATACCTGTACGATGATGTACCGGAATCTCTTTTTAGATTATTCAAAAGACATTTTGGAAGCTTATTCTGCGCTCGAAGTCGTCGGTGATCGGAAACTATCGCTGTTTTTGGCTTTGCATGGCCCCATTTTTGTTTCACAGCAAATCATAGCGGCGCGGCGAATTATCCGATCTTCTGGCACCAGCTATTTTTCCACGTCCAAGCGCAGGAATATGTACTATGTCATGTATCATTGGACGATGCTGTTGGAGGCTTTTGCGAAGGAATACTATGGTGTTCAGCTGGATTATCAGGTGCCGAGAATTGATTTCTGGAAAAATGCCGTTTCTCATTGGCTAAGACTGCCCTGCCGCATGCATTATGAAGCAGTACGGAATATATACCGGGAATGCGGGCAGAAAAAAAGGTACCGAAGAATTGTTTGGGATGCAGGTAGAGCTTTTCTGAGGAAACGATGTGAGGGAAAAAATGTCTTTTCAGCAACTTGGTTGTTGATGAAAAAATCCGTGAAAGTACTCCGCCGTATGGTAACATTCCACAGACGTGCCAGAGAATCGGCCGCGGGGGAGAAGACGTCTATCGAAAATTTTGCGTAATTGACTGTGGAAGGAATGGAGCAATGCAGGTAGAGAAAATGGCAATTAGCGGCGTATACGAGGTGCGTAGTCAGCCGCATTTGGATAGCAGTGGCTGTTACACGACTACTTTTGCCTGGCCGCTGCTTCGCTTGCAAGGATTTACACAGGCGTTTCTGTATGATATAGAGACAATGATTCCTTATCGCAATACATTTCGTGGATTTTATTTTCAAAATTATCCTCGGGATGCTTCTGTGCTGGTGCGTTGCGTGCAAGGCCGTTGCCTGGTATTGGCGGCGGATCTGCGGGCTAATTCACAAACCCGCTTAAAGTGTGTCGTGAAGGAGCTATCCGGATTGAATGGCGCGCAACTTGTCACGGAAAAAGGGTTTGCACACGCTTTTTTGTCTCTGGAGGACAGTACGCTAATCCAGATTAAAATGGATGCACCGTTAGACACTGCGTTTGCAAGATCGTTTCGCTGGGACGATCCTGAGTTAGAAATTCCATGGCCGCAGGGACTGCAACTTGATCCTTCTACGTTTGTAATTTCTGCCGCCGACCAGTGCGCACCGTGCGTTGCGGAATGCGGTTGCAACTATTGATGCTACAAATGGAGACGGATGCTATGGAGATCAAACTGCGGCGCGTGACGGAGAACGATCTGTACAACCTGATGGTCTGGCGTATGCGGCCGGACATCGCGCGCCACATGATGACGGAAGTGCAGCTTACGATGGACATGCAGCGTAAGTGGTTCGAGTCGCTCCAAAAGAACGACACCCAGATGCGGTGGGTCATCTGGGCAGACGACGTTCCAATCGGCTCTATCTATCTGACGCAGATTGATCACAGGAATAAGCACGCAGAGCTGGGCGTGTTCATTGCGGAAAAAGCATACCGAGATTTCCGGCGCCTGTTGTACATCCACTGGAATCTGTTTGATTACGTATTTGCCCATACGGATTTGCACCGGATATATGGCTGCATCATGGAGGGCAATGAGGGCATGATCCGCTTTAATCTGGCAAATGGCAGCTTGGTGGAGGGCAAGCTGACCGACCACATTTACAAAAACGGAAGGTTTTACGATCTCACCTATGTGGGACTGACCAGAGAACGCTGGGCGGAGTTCCGCAAGGGCGTGCAGTATGATAAATATGAAATCGAATAAGGAGAATGGGTTGTGACGAACCGCGAAATCTATACCAACATTTTTAAGGAGCTCTTCGGCGTGAAGGCAGATAGCCTGAATGCAGCCTTTACCTTTGCCGATACGGAGGCATGGGATTCTATGACGCATATGACGCTGATTTCGAAATTGGAAGAAGCATTCGACGTGTTTTTCGAGACAGAGGACATCCTAAATTTTGGTTCTTTCCTTCATGGCATGGAAATTCTGCGCCGCTATGGGGTGGAGATTTGACATGCAGGGACAGCGCCTTTGTGGAAAAGTTGCCCTCGTCACGGGCGCAGGGCGGGGGATAGGCAGCGCGATTGCACAGCGGCTGGCGGCCGACGGCGCGACGGTTTACGCGCTCGATCTGCCTGGGCAGGCGTTTGAAGAGCGATGTGCGGCGTGCGCAATTCCCCTGTATGCCGATATTACCGATTCTACAGCGGTCAAGGCTGCGCTTGGCAGGATTCGTGCGGAGCAACAGCGGATCGACGTACTCGTAAACAATGCTGCCATCATCTCCTATGAGCCGATGGGGATGGTCACGAAAGATCAGATGCGCCGGATGTTTGAAGTGGATGTGTTCGCTTTGATCGAGCTGATGCAGTATGTGTCGCGCATGATGGCGCGGCAAAAGAGCGGCAGCATTATCAACATGGGCAGCATCGTGGGGCTCAGAGGCGCTGCTGGCCAGTTGCTCTATTCCGCTGCCAAGGGTGCGGTGCATGCGGCAACTTTGGCTGCCGCCAAGGAGCTGGCCGCTTGCGGCGTGCGGGTGAACGCGCTGGCCCCTGGGATGGTGGCATCGGAACGCTTTTTGCGTGAGGTAGAGCGGTTTCCGGAGCGGATTGCAAACATTGGCGTGGGACGCCTTGCTGACCCGATGGACGTGGCCAATGCCTGTGCCTTTTTGGCTTCTGAGGAGGCCGCCTATATTACCGGGCAGATCATCGGCATGGATGGCTGCATGGCATTATAAGTAATGGCGTGATAGTGGAAGTGTAACATGTATTTGAACTTGGATGAAAAACCGAAGGACGCCATTGCGCTCAGGGACAGCGCCAATGACCAGCTGACCTACGGGCAGCTTTGCGCGTCGGTGGAAGAGCTTGGCACCAGGACGGAAAAGCGCAGTATGATCTTCTGCCTGTGCAGAAACGACATCGGGGCTGCTCTTGGCTATTTGGCATTTGTGAACGGCGGTCAGGTGCCGCTGTTGCTCAGCGATCGTATTGACCCGACGTTGCTGGATGCACTGGTGAATACGTATGCTCCGGCCTATTTTTACTATCCAGAGGAATTGGACCTTCCCTTTGGCCGCCGTGAGGTTGCCAGAACGCACGGATATGTTCTTGCACGCACGGATGCGCCGGTTTATCCGGTGCACGATGAGCTCTCGCTGCTGCTGCCTACTTCGGGTTCCACCGGCAGTCCTAAACTGGTGCGGCATGCATACAGAAACCTGTGTGCCAATGCCAGGAATGTGGCGACGGCGTTTTCCATTGCAGAGGACGAGCGTGCACTGCTGGAGCTTCCACTGCAGTACACCATGGGCCTGTCAGTTCTGAGCAGCCATCTGTATCGTGGCGCACGTGTGGTTTTGACCCGATTTGGACTGACGGAAACGGGTTTTTACCGTCAGTTCAGGGAAGAGGGGATTACGAGTTTTACGGGTGTCCCCTATACATTTGAAATCCTTTCCCGCTTGCGCTTTACGCGTTCGGACTGGCCTGAACTGCGTCTCTTGTCGGTAGGGGGCGGCCGACTGTCGGACAGGCTGATCGAGGAGTTTGCAACCTTTTGCCAAAGCAAGGGTGGCGGCTTCGTTTCGTCGTTTGGACAGACCGAGTGTACCGCGCGCATGGCGCTGCTCGAGCCGCAGTACGCGCTTACCAAGCTGGGCAGCATAGGCAAGGCCATTCCCGAAGGCCGGCTGTACCTGATTGACGAAAATGGCAAAGAGATTGCGGGCGAGGGTGACGGAGAGATGTGTTATGATGGTCCAAACGTCACGATGGGCTATGCTACTTGCCGGGAAGACTTGCAAAAGGGGGATGAATGGCATGGCGTGCGGCATACCGGAGACCTGGCGCATCGCGACGATGAGGGGTTCTTCTTTATAACGGGCAGGTTGAGCCGGTTTCTCAAGATTTACGGCGTTCGCGTAGGGCTGGACGAGAGCGAAAAACTGCTTCGTGCTGCTTTGAACACTGACTGTGCATGTACAGGGACAGACAAGCTCATGCGTATCTATCTGACGGATGCCGAAAAGGAAAGGGCGGCGGTTGACTGCATGGCAGAAACGACCGGCTTGCCACGGACGGTGTTTTCCTGCCGGCATATCGCTGAAATTCCGCGCAACGAGACAGGAAAGATCCTGTATGCCCAGCTGCCTGACGGCTGAGAGGGCAGGGTTTGACTGGAATACAGCAATCTCTAAATCTGCAATGTATATCGAAAGGAAGGATACTATGGGAATTCAACTGTTTGTACCGACGTTTGACGTAGAGGCATGCCTTGCGCAGATTCGCGAGTGCCTGGAGAAAGGATGGCCCGGCATGGGGTTCAAGACGGTCGAGTTTGAAAATGCCTGGAAGCAGTATACGGGGCTGCCGAATGCGCATTTTCTGGCCTCCGCTACCGCGGGCCTGAACCTGGCGCTCGAAGTCATGAAAGAAGAATACGGCTGGGAGGACGGCGACGAGGTCATCACTACACCGATGACGTTCGTATCCACCAACCATGCGATCCTGATCAACAAGCTGTCCGCGGTGTTTGCAGATATCGACGAGTATCTTTGCCTCGATCCTAAAAAGGTCGAAGCCGCCATCACCCCGAAGACAAGGGCGGTCATGTTTGTCGGCATGGGCGGCAGCACCGGTCGGTTTGAGGAAGTGGCCGCCATCTGCAAGGCGCACGGCCTGCGTCTGATCCTGGATGCCGCGCACATGGCCGGCACCCGCTTGAACGGCAAGATCCCGGGACAGGAGGCCGACGTGGTCAACTACTCGTTTCAGGCTGTCAAGAATTTGCCCACTGCAGACAGTGGTATGATCTGTTTCCGCGAGAACCGGTTTGATGAGATCGTCCGCAAAAAGACCTGGCTGGGCATCAACAAGGATACGTATTCCCGCATGACGAACACCGGCGGCAATTACAAGTGGCGCTATGACGTCGAATATATCGGTCACAAGGCGCACGGAAATTCCATCATGGCGGCGATTGCGCTGGCGCAACTGCCGCGTCTCGACCATGACAATGCCTATCGCCGCCAGATTGTCAAGTGGTACCGCGAGGGTTTTCAGGCGTATCCCGACGTCATCCGACAGATTCCCAATCCCGAGGGGTGTGAGTCGGCGCACCATCTGTACCAGATCATGGTAGACGATCGGGACGGGCTGCTGACCTACCTCAATGAGCACGATATCTTCCCCGGCGTGCATTACATCGACAATACCCAGTACCGGATGTACGCCTACGCACACGGCACCTGCCCGAATGCGCATTATGTCAGCGACCACATCCTTTCTCTTCCGCTCCACATGCGCCTGACGTATGAGGACGTGCAGAAGATCATCGATACGGTTGTTGCCTACACGACGATATGATGACGGGAAGGGGCACCATGAAGGGAATCGTTCTCGCAGGCGGAAAAGGTACGCGCCTTTATCCTATTACCAAGGCCGTTTCCAAACAATTGCTCCCGGTCTACGATAAGCCCATGGTGTATTATCCCATTTCCGTGCTCATGCTGGCTGGAATTCGGGAGATCCTCATCATTTCCACGCCGGAAGACCTGCCGCTGTATCGGAAGTTGCTGGGTTCCGGGGAAGAGCTTGGCGTGCGCTTTTCTTATTGTGAGCAGTCCGCGCCGCGGGGGCTGGCCGAGGCGTTCTTGCTCGGCGAGACCTTTATCGGAGACGATAATTGCTGCTTGATTCTGGGCGACAACATCTTCTATGGGCAAGTGCTCAGCCCTATGCTCCAGCATGCCAGCGCCTTGCAGCATGGGGCTATCATCTTCGGATATCCTGTCAAGGATCCGCGCGCCTTCGGCGTAGTGGAGATCGACGAGCAAAAGCGCGCCATTTCCATTGAGGAAAAACCCGAACACCCGAAATCCAATCTGGCCGTACCTGGATTGTATTTCTATGACAACCGGGTGGTGGAAATCGCTCGCCACGTGCGCCCTTCCGCGCGTGGCGAGCTGGAGATTACCGCTGTCAACAACGCCTACCTGGAAATGGATGAGCTGTTTGTAGAGGTGCTCGGCCGTGGTATGGCTTGGCTCGATACAGGTTCCCCGTCCAACCTGCTTAAGGCATCGGACTTTGTGGAGGCCGTGCAGTCACGCCAGGGATACTATGTGGCGTGTCTCGAGGAGATTGCCTGGCGCATGGGCTTTATTAGTTATGAGCAACTCATGAGCTGCGGCAGGGCACTGGCTTCCACGGATTATGGACAGTACATCCTCAGCCTGTGACCGTTTCGTTCCGTTGATGACCGAGGGAGGTAAGGCATGAATATCCTGGTGACCGGCGGCGCCGGTTTTATCGGCAGCAATTTCATCTATTATTTGCTGGACAAGCATCCGGAGGACCGGGTGGTGTGTCTGGACGCGCTGACCTATGCGGGCAACCTGGAGACATTGCAAGAGGCTATGCAGCGGCCCGCATTTCGTTTTGTCAAGGGGGACATTGCGGATCGACAGGTGGTGTTCGAGCTGTTTGGCAAAGAAGGGTTTGATATCGTCGTGAACTTTGCGGCAGAGAGCCACGTCGACCGCTCCATCGAGGATCCGGGCGTGTTCCTGCTAACGAACGTCATTGGAACGCAGGTGCTGCTGGATGCCGCCCGTGCCTTTGGCGTACGGCGGTTCCACCAAGTGTCTACCGACGAGGTATATGGCGACCTGCCACTCGACCGGCCAGACCTGTTTTTTACGGAGGAAACGCCGCTCCACACGTCGTCGCCCTATTCGGCCAGCAAGGCGGCAGCCGATTTGCTGGTGTTGGCTTATTGGAGAACGTACGGCCTGCCGACGACGATCACACGCTGCTCCAACAATTATGGCCCGTATCATTTTCCGGAAAAGCTCATCCCCCTGATGATCACGCGCGCGTATAACGATCAAAGCCTGCCGGTGTACGGCAAGGGCGAGAACATTCGCGACTGGCTGTATGTAGGGGATCACTGCGTTGCTATCGACCTCGTCATGCGCCGTGGCACTCCGGGCGAAGTATACAACGTCGGCGGACACAATGAGCGTGCCAACATCGATGTGGTCAGGACGATCCTGCGGCTGCTCGGCAAGCCGGAGACGCTCATCACCTATGTGAAAGACCGGCCGGGCCATGACCGGCGTTATGCCATCGATCCGGCCAAGATCCATCGCGAACTGGGCTGGCTGCCCACCACATCCTACGAAGAGGGTATGGAGAAGACCGTGGCATGGTATTTGAGCCACCGCCCCTGGTGGGAGAACATCCTCTCCGGCGAATATCAGAACTACTATCAGCGCATGTATGAAGGACGGTAATGGTTGCGTGACGGTGAACACAAAGAACGACATGCTGTGGCGTCTATTGCGCTCCTGGCGCGATACGCAGGGCAAGGCCTGCAACACGACGGAGATCCTGCGCTGGGTGGAGGAGCGTAACCGCAATCTGCGCGTGGAGATCCGCAGGATTGCGCTTGCAGATAGCAAGGACTGGTTTTATGATGTGGTATCCGGCCAGATCGTCAATCAGAACCGCAGTTTTTTCCAGATTGGCGGGCTGCAGGAGCTGAAAGGTGGCGAGGTCTTTTGGGAACAGCCCGTGCTGCTGCAGAACGAGATCGGCTACCTGGGCATGATCTGCAAAGAGATTGGCGGTGTGCTGCATTTTCTCATGCAGGGCAAGATCGAGCCGGGCAATGTGAACAAGATTCAGCTCTCGCCTACCGTGCAGGCTACCAAGAGCAATTTCACCCAAAAGCATGGGGGCCGGCGCCCGGCATATATCGAGTATTTTATCAATGCCCGTCCGGAGCAAATCCTGGTGGATCAAATTCAGTCGGAACAGTCCTCGCGCTTCTATAAAAAACGCAACCGCAACATCATTGTTCTGACTGACGAAGAGGTGCCCATATTGCCTTCCCACCGCTGGATGACGCTCGGTCAGATCAAGGAGCTCATGCGGGTGGACAACCTGGTCAACATGGACACGCGAACGGTTCTTTCCTGCATTCCCTTTGCGCTGATGGACCCCCGGGCGGACGTGGAGGAGATGGTAGCGCAGTTTGCGGACCCGGCGCTGGGGCGGTCGTTGCTGATGGGGATGGGCGAGAACCTGCTGCCGCGTATCTATCGCTATATCAACGACTGCAAGATGTTTTCCGAAACGGACGTGCGGCTGACCTCGCTCGAGAAGCTTGCTACCTGGTCGATGCGGGGCAACGAGTTTGTCTGTAGCAACCACTGCGACTTCAAGGTGATTTTCTGCGACATTGCCATCGAGGGCCGTGAAGTTGCCCGCTGGACGCAGCCACTCTTTGCCGCATCTGGTACGGCTACGTTCGGACTGCTCTGTTATGACGAAGGAGGCGTGAAGAAGTGTGTTGTCCGTGCGCGTGAGGAGGTCGGCTGTTTTGATCTGATGGAGCTCGGCCCGACGGTGCAGCTGGAGGCGTCTGTTCCGGAGTCGGCGTTTGCACCCATGGATCGGCTATTTTTCCACCTGATGCGGGAGCATCCCGAGCGTATTGGTTACGACGTTGTGCTATCCGAGGAGGGCGGTCGCTTTTACCACGAGCAGAACCGTAACTTGATTTTGCAAGTGGATGCGGCGGAACTACCGACTTTGCCAGACGGGTATTTTGCGGTGGATCTGCGCACGCTCAACCTGTTGTGCCAGATCAACAATTGTTTGAACATTCAATTGCGGAACCTGTTGTCGCTCTTTTGCATGTGAAAGGGGGAATCGGTATGCAGAACAGAACGCGCATTGGTGTGCTGTGCCCTTCTGAAATTGCCTTGCGGCGGTTCATGCCCGCATTGAGCAAGCGGGATGACTTTGCCTATGCCGGGATTGGCGTAGCTGCACTATCGGAATGGTCAGGGAAAGACGCCATGCCGGAGGCGCTGTTGCAGGCAGAACAGGAAAAGGCCAAACGCTTTCAGGAAGCATATGGCGGCGAGATCTATGCAGGTTACATGGCTCTGTTGGACGACCCGTCCGTCGATGCGGTGTACATTCCTTTGCCACCCGCGCTGCACTTTAAGTGGGCAAAAGCGGCGTTGGAGCGCGGCAAGCACGTGCTGGTCGAGAAGCCCTCTACTACCTGTCCGGAGCAAACGCGGGAACTTGCACGGCTTGCCGAGGTGCGAGGCCTTGCGCTGCACGAGAACTACATGTTTGTGTTCCACAAACAGATTGAGTATATACAGGATTGTGTGCGGAAGGGCAAGTTGGGAGAAATCCGGCTCTTCCGGCTGGCATTCGGCTTCCCGTTCCGTGGCAGCACGGACTTTCGATATAATAGGACGCTGGGGGGCGGCGCACTGCTCGATTGCGGCGGATATACGGTCAAGCTGGCGCAGCTGCTGCTTGGGGATACGGCCAAAGTGGTGGATGCCCGCCTGGATAGCGCGCGCGGCATGGAGGTCGACATCTATGGCAACGCCGTGCTGCGCAACAGTGAAGGCGTGACCGCGCAGCTGGCGTTTGGAATGGACAACAGCTATAAATGCGAGCTTGAAATATGGGGCAGCACAGGCTATCTGCGTGCCGACCGCGTGTTTACCGCGCCTGTCGGCTTTTGTCCTAAACTGCTGCTGCGTACGGCCGAGGGCGACCAGACAGTGGAGATCGAGGAAGACGATCAGTTCTACCGCTCGCTCGGCTACTTTGCGGGACAGATTCGGGACGAGAACGCCCGTTTGGCCTGCCGAGCCGGTATTGTGAAGCAGAGCGAATTGGTGCATGCAATCTGGGAAAGGGGAAGATGACTATGGTTGAAATTCATGACACAAAAGTACCGGGCGTGAAGATTTTGAAGCCCCAGTATTTTGAAGATTATCGCGGCTATTATTGCGAAACGTATTCGGCCAGGACCCTTCGGCAACTGGGCATTTGTGTGACGTTCGTGCAGGACAATCACAGCTTTACACTCAAAAAAGGCACCATCCGTGGCATTCACTTTCAAAATAACCCATGCCCGCAGATCAAGCTCGTGCGCTGTACGCGCGGTTCAATTCTCGATGTTGCGGTGGATCTGCGAAAGGACTCTCCAACGTTCATGCAGTGGGATGCGACCGTGCTTTCGGCGGAAAATCGTCAACAGATCTGGATTCCCTCCGGGTTTGGCCATGGGTTTTTGACGCTTGAGGACAACTGTGAGGTGCAGTATAAGGTGAGTTCGTTCTATGAGCCTGAGCTGGATCGTGCGATTGCCTGGAACGATCCCGATATCGCGGTGAACTGGGGGATTGACGCCCCTATTGTGTCAGTCAAGGATGTCAAGGCGCCCAGACTGCGGGACAGCGACGTGAATTTTACCATGGCGCTGAATGCGGAGTGATCTCTGCGAACTTTGTCCATCCGGTGCCGAGCTAAGTTTAAGACGGCACACCAGATTACCCGCTGGCAGCCGGAAAGCAGGCGGCCGGGCCGGGCCCCGCGGCGCGCGCCTGGCGCGTGCAGGCGGCAAACAGGCCGGGCATTCCCGGGGCCATGCGGCCCCGGGAATGCCCGGCCTTTCTCTTGCCTCGCGAAAGCCCCATCCGGCTTTGCACCGGCTTCTTGCCGGCAGGCGACGGCAAAGAGGACGTCAAAGGGCGGTTTGCAACGGGCTGGCGGTCAGATGATGCCCATGGCTTTCGCTTCCGTTTCGTTCAGGTCGTTCCATTCCTGCAACTGGCCGCTGCTCCGGTACTGGGTCAATCGCTCGTTGAGATAGTCGCACAGCTCGTCGTTCCCCTTCATGAGGACAAAGCCGACGCCCTTGATTTCGGGGTTGACGATCTGATACTCGCATTGGCAGATGAGCTGGCCCATGATATCCTCAACCAGCAGATCGGCAAACGCCCGGTCGAATGTCGTAAACACGGCGGCGTCCACTTCGCCGGCGAGCAGCGCGTCCCGCACGGCGTTGTTGTCGTCATAGGTGAGGATTTCCGCCTCGGGATACTGCAGCTGCGCATTGGCCACCTGGATCGTCGCCCGTACCGCGCCAATGCGCGCGGCGGCCAGCGCCTCTTCGCTGTCGATCACCGGGCTGCCGGGCTGCTCCGGGTCGGCGCGGAGAAAGACCTCATCCCCTTCGATCCCCGTGACGAGGATGTTGCCGGTCATCGTGAAGCGCTCCAGACGTTCTTCCGTGATACTCCAGACGTTGGCGGAAAAGTCCACCTCGCCGTTTTGCGCGGACATGAGCTGCTGCTCAGCCGTGTCGTAGAACACGAACTCCAGCGCCACACCCAGGTCCTCCGCCATCTGCTGGCAGAGCCAGGGCACATAGCCGGAGGGATCCCCGGCGCGGTCGGCAAATTCCGCAAGCCCCTCGGGCACGAAATAGCTCATCTTGCTGTTCTCGGCCTGGAGCGCGACGCGGAGCGTGCCCCGCTCCCGGATGGCGTCCGTGGAATGATACGCAAGCGACGTCTCCGGCACCGCCGTCGGCTCGGGGGTGGGGGTGACGCTCTCCTCCGTCGGAACGGCGCTCGGGCTCGGGGTCGCCTCGGCGGGCGCGGGCGATTCCCCGCAGGCGGCAAGGCACAGGAGCGCGGACAGCGCCAACAGGATGGCCAGCCCTTTCTTAAACATTTGCATTCCCTCCCTAATATATCATGGGATAGGATTATTATATCATGGGATAGGATTATGATACACGTATTTTGCGGATTTTTGTAGTTCGTATGTGCGTCATTCTTCAAAAAACAGGTTCGTATGCGCGCCGCTTTACAAAAAAGACCCTTGAACCCGGCCTTTACGCGGGCTGGCCCCGCGGCGCTGGCGCCTGCGGCCGCCGCTTTGGGAAAATTGCCGCGCGGCAGGCCGGAGCGGGAGAGGCGGGGCAGGGGAACGGTCGGACGGGAAAGAAGGGAATAAAAAGACTCGCCGCAAGTGATTTGTCGCTAGCGGCGAGTTTGGTGCGGCAGATGGGACTTGAACCCATACGCTCGCGCACACGCCCCTCAAACGTGCCTGTCTGCCTATTCCAGCACTGCCGCACACGAAAATAGTATAGCGATCAATGGGCTGGTTGTCAATTCATTTTAAAAAATTAGGGACGCATTTTGCAAAAATTGGCGGGACGAAATTCGCGCTGATTCGGAACACTAAGGATATCATGAAAAAACTGTTTTGGATCATAGCGGCCGCCGCGCTGCTCGTCTGTACGGCGTGCGGCCTCATCAAGCGGGACCGGTTGCCTGCGGACACGGCGCGGCTGCCGGAGGGGGCGACGGTAAACGGCCAGGATGTCTCCCGGCTGACCATCGGGGAGGCGCGTGCGCGCGTGGGCGAGGGCTGGACGCCGCCGGTCTACCGGCTGCGCCTGCCGGATGGGGTGGAGACGCTGGACGCCGCCGCCCTGGGCGTCTCGTGTGACGTGAACGCGGCGCTGCTCAGCGCGGTCAACGGCGAAGCGGTGGAGGAGCTGCCGCTCACGATCGATGCCGAGGCCATGCGCGCCGCGGTGCGATCGTTTGCCGAGGCGCACACCCGGGCGCCGGAGGACGCGACGGTCGCGTTTTTGCCGGGGAGCGCGGAGGCATTTGCCTATACGCCGGAGCGCACGGGCCTGACGGTGGACGAGGACGCGCTCTACCAGGCGGTGCTGCGCGCGGTGCAGGGCGGCGAAACGGAGATCGAGGTGCCATGCAGTGTGCAGGAACCGGCGGTCACCGAGGCGGCGTTGCAGCAGGAGCGCCAGCTGCTGGGCAGCTACACGACGTCCTTTGGCCGCTCGCCGTACAACGTGGCCAACCGCGTCTTCAACATCTGCAAGGCGGCGGACGCGATCGACGGGACGGTGCTGGAACCGGGCGAGACGTTCGACTGCAACGCCGTGCTGGGCGACCGCAACGAGGAGAACGGCTGGCGCATGGCTGCGGGCATTCGCAGCGGGCAATATGTGCAGGAATATGGCGGCGGGGTGTGCCAGGTTTCTTCCACGCTGTTCAACGCCGTGCTGGAGGCGGCGCTGACGATCACCGAGCGGCACCCGCACAGCTGGCCGATGGGCTATGTGGACATCGGCCGCGACGCGACGATCAGCACCGGCGGCAAAAACTTCTGCTTTGTCAATTCCACGGATGCGCCGCTGACCCTTTCGGCGGTGGCGGACGAGGAGGAGATGACGGTCACGCTCTCGCTCTATGGCGTGCCGGCGCTGCCGGAGGGGCAGTACATCGTGGTCTCGTCGGAGCAGACGGGCACGCTGCCGGCGCTGCCGGACGAGGTCCTGCTCGATGAAAGCCTGCCGTATGGCACGCGCGTGGTGGACCGCGAGGGGCGGCGCGGCCGCACGGCGCGCACCTACCAGGAGTATTATGCCGCGGACGGCACGCTGCTCAGGCGCGAGCTCGCCTATGAGGATACCTATCGTTCCATCGCCGCCCGGATCTACGTCTCTACGGATCTGTATGCCTGGGACGGGGCGGAAGAGACCTTTACGCAGACGACCATGACCGAGGCGCCGTGACGGCTTTTCGGGACAGGCGACGCGTTCTTTCAAATTCGTTCATAGAATCGGCGCATTTGGGCGCTTTATTCTTGCGCCAGGTTGGAGTATAATAGGACAGATAAAGGGGGTGTCCTGTGATGCGGAACCTGACCATGATGACCGACCTGTACCAGCTCACGATGATGTACGGCTATTTCAAGCACGGCATGGCCGGCAACGAAGGCGTGTTCGACGTGTTTTTCCGGCCCAAGAGCAATATCACCTATGCCATTGCGGCCGGACTGCAGAGCGTCATCGATTACATCAACAATTTACATTTCGGGCCGGAGGACCTGGCTTACCTGCGCTCCCTCGACCTGTTTGACGAGCCGTTCCTCGCATATTTGGGCGAGTTGCGGTTTACCGGCGAGATCTACGCCGTGCCGGAGGGGACGGTCGTGTTCCCGTATGAACCGCTCGTGCGCGTGCGCGCGCCCATCCTGCAGGCGCAGCTCATCGAAACGGCGCTGCTGACGTTTGTGAACCACCAGACGCTCATCGCCACCAAGGCGAGCCGCGTGTGCTATGCCGCCGGGGGCGGGGCGGTGCTGGAGTTTGGCCTCCGGCGTGCGCAGGGCGCGGACGCGGGCATCTATGGCGCGCGCGCGGCGGTGATCGGCGGGTGTTCGTCCACGAGCAACGTGCTGGCCGGCGAGATGTTCGGCATCGGCGTGAGCGGCACGCATGCGCACAGCTGGGTCATGAGCTTTCCCGACGAGCTGAGCGCGTTTCGCGCGTATGCGGACACGTTCCCCAAGGCGTGCCTGCTGCTGGTGGACACATACGACACGCTGCGCAGCGGCGTGCCGAACGCCATTACCGTGTTCCGCGAGCTGCGGGAGCGGGGCTACGAGCCCATGGGCATCCGGCTCGACAGCGGCGACCTGGCGTATTTGAGCAAGCGCGCGCGCGTGATGCTCGACGAGGCCGGCTTCCCGCAGGCGAAGATCTGCGCCTCGAGCGACCTCGATGAAAACGTGATCCGCGACCTGAAGATGCAGGGCTGCCGGATCGACACGTGGGGCGTGGGCACGCGGCTCATCACGAGCGAGGACAACCCGGCGCTGGGCGGCGTGTACAAGATGGCGGCGGAGGTCGTGGACGGGCGCATGGTGCCCAAGATCAAGCTGTCCGACAATCCGGCCAAGGTCACCAATCCCGGTTACAAGAAACTCTTCCGCCTGTATGGGCCGGACGGCATGGCCATTGCCGACCTGATCGCGCTCGAAGAAGAGACGCTCGACGAGACGAAGCCGCTGCGCATCTTTGACCCGGAACATTCCTATAAAAATATGCTTGTGGAACAGTTTACGGCGCGCGAGCTGCTCGTGCCGGTGTTCCGCGAGGGACGGCAGGTATACACGTCCCCGTCCGTGGCGGAGATCCGCGCGTATGCCCGCCGCGAACTGGACACCATGTGGGACGAGTACCGCCGGCTCATGCAGCCGCACATCTACAAGGTGGACCTGTCGGACCGGCTGTATGACCTCAAAAAACGCCTGATCCGCGAGCATACGGGAGGCCGCGCATGAAGCGCCGGCGCTGGAAACCCCTTTTGCGGTTGCTGGCCGCGCTGCTCGTGGCGGGCCTGTGTTCGGCGTGCGTACACGTGGAGCCGGAACTGGTGGGCACCCCCACGCCGCCGGCGTCTCCGACGCCGGAGCCGGACCCGTTCCAGTTGGAGCTTACGGCCGCGCCCGTCGAGACGGACCAGCTGGGCAAGCGCATCGAGACGGAAGACCACTACTTCCGCTATTACCTGTCCTTTGGCGACCTGCGCGTATACGAATACGGCACGGGCACGTTCCTCGACGGCGTGTGCGTCAACGCGTATCCGCTGCCGCTGGACGGCGTGGTGCACATCGTCTATTACAGCGAGGACGGCCGCGTGTGCGGTACCGGCCAGATCCACAACGCCGAGGGCGGCACGGTGCTCCAAAGCGGCAGCAACGCCATCTATGCAGAGATTTTAACCGATATCAGCGTGCAGGACATGGATTTTGTGCTGGAGGTGGAGACGCAGTTCCAGCCGGTTGTGGACGCTGCTGACCAAAACGGATAACGACATAAGGGGAGGGAAGCGAACATGAAAGTTCTGTTACTCAACGGCAGTCCGCATGCGAACGGCTGCACGCGCGCCGCGCTGGCGGAGGTGGAGCGGGCGCTTCAGGCCGAGGGCGTGGAGACGGAGTGCCTGCACGTGGCTGCAAAGCCGGTCCGCGGCTGCATCGGCTGCGGCGGGTGCGCCAAGACGCACCGCTGCGTGTTTGGCGACGACGCCGTCAATGCGTGTATCGGCGCGCTGGCGCAGGCGGACGGGCTCGTGGTCGGCTCGCCGGTGTACTATGCGTCGCCAAACGGCACGGTGCTCAGCCTGCTTGACCGCGTGTTTTATGCGGGCGGCTGCTATGCGGCGCACAAACCGGCCGCCGCTGTCGTGTCCGCGCGGCGCGGCGGGACGACGGCCGCGCTGGACGTGCTGACGAAGTACTTTACCATCTCGCAGATGCCCGTGGTCTCTTCCACATACTGGCCGATGGTGCACGGCAACCGCCCGGAAGAGGCGGCGGCCGACCTGGAGGGCCTGCAGACCATGCGCAACCTGGGGCGCAACATGGCCTATCTGTTGCGCTGCATCGAGGCGGGGCGGCAGGCCGGTGTGCGCGCGCCGGAGGCGGAGCGTGCGTGCCGCACCAATTTCATCCGCTGAAGGTTCCGGCTTGCGCGCGGCTGCATGGCGGCTTGCGTACGAGCCGGATTTGTCTGTCTGATCGGAAACACCTTTTCACTTTACACGAAACTGCCTTTGGAACAACGTATGGGAATGCAACTGTCTGTCATCGGCTGCGGCCGCTGGGGCTCTTTGATCGCGTGGTATCTCGACCGGCTGGGGCACGACGTCGCGCTCTATGGCCGCGCCTCTTCGCCGCGCATGCAGCGCTTTCTGGCCGAGCGCCGGAACGACCTGCTCGAATTGCCGCCCTCCGTACGGCTCACCACGTCGCTGGAGGACGTCTGCCGGGCGGAGACGGTCGTCGTGTCCATCGGCGTGCAGGGGCTGCGCGGCCTGATGGACGAGCTGTGTCCGCTGCGGCTCTCGGGCCGGACGTTTGTACTGTGCATGAAGGGGCTGGAGGCGGACACCGCGCTGCGCCCGTCCGAAATCGCCGCGCAGGCGCTGGGCGGAGCAAACGCCGTGGCCGTGTGGCTGGGGCCGGGCCACGTGCAGGAGTTTTACCGCGGCAACCCGAACTGCATGGTGATCGACAGCGCGGACGAGGCCGTGAAGCAGCGGCTGGTCGCGGCGTTTTCGAGCGAGTTGATCCGCTTTTATTATGGCGCCGACCTCATTGGCAATGAGATCGGCGCGGCGTCGAAAAACGTGGTCGGCATTGCGGCGGGGATGCTGGATGCGCTGGGGCTTGGCACGCTCAAGGGCGCGCTCATGTCACGCGGCACGCGCGAGATCGCCCGGTTGATCGAGGCGCTGGGCGGCAACGGCCTGTCGGCATACGGCCTGTGCCACCTGGGCGACTATGAGGCGACCGTGTTTTCGCCCCACAGTCACAACCGTCAGTTTGGCGAGGCGTTTGTGCGTGGCGAGCCGTATACGGCGCTGGCCGAGGGCAGCCAAACTGTCCGTGCGCTGCGCCTGCTCGAGGCGCGCACGGGGGTGGAGCTGCCCATTTGCCGCATGGTGTACGAGATCTTATATGAGGCGCGGGACCCGCGCGATGCGCTTGGCACGTTGCTCACGGGGCGCAGCCTCAAGCGGGAGTTCTGACGGGCGCAGGGTCGTCACGCGTCCCATGCGCCGGGATACAGGATGTCGTGCGCCACGGGCGCATAGAACAGCCGCCGGATCTGTCCGCGCTCCTGCGTCTGCCCGAGGATCCACATCAGCTTGGTGACGACCGCTTCGGTCGTCATGTCGTAGGCCTCCAGCACGCCGGGCACGCCCTTGAGCCGGTACCCCACGCGGTAGACGCCGATGTCGCTGCCCTCGTTGGGAACCTGTGTCGTCATGACGATCGTCTTGCCGCGTGCCGCCGCGTCCAGGATGCACTCGGAAAATCCGCCGGCCGTAGGCACGCCGCCCACGCCGTAGCTTTCGACGATCACGGCGTCGCTGCGTTCGAGCAGGAAGCGAAGCTGCGCCGCATCCGTGCCAGGGATGAGCTTGAGCAGCGATACGTGCCCGCCGAGCGCGTCTGCAAACAGGGGGCGCTCCAGCTTTGGCTCCCGAATGTACGACAGCAGGTGCCCGTCGGAAAGGGCGGCGAGATCCGGGTAGTTGACGCTGGCGAATGCGTGGAAGCTCTTGGTGCGCACCTTGCGGGCGCGCGTGCCGAGGATGACGCGCCCGTCGAACACGATCTGCACGCCGCTGGCCACGTCCGCGCACGCATAGCGGAACGCGTCGAGCAGGTTGGTGCGCGAATCGGTGATTTCGCGGTCGATGGGCTTTTGCGCGCCGGTGAGCACGATGGGCTTTGGCGATTGCTGGATGAGATAGGAAAGCGCCGCGGCGGTGTACGCCATGGTATCCGTGCCGTGCAGGATCACAAATCCGTCGCACGCGTCGTACCGCGCGCGGATGGCGCGCGCTACCTTTAGCCAGTGCGCGGGCGTCATGTCCGTGCTGTCGATGCGGCACACCTCGACCGGTTCCACGTCGCAAAGCGCGCCCAGCGCGGGCAGCAGGCGGAGGATGTCCGCCGAGCCCAGCGTGGGCGTCAGTCCGTCGCCGGCGGCCTGCGAGGCGATCGTGCCGCCGGTGGTAATCATGCAGATGCGTTTTTTCATAGTCCCTCCGGATGTCCTTGCGCGCGGCGCCGGTGCGCCGCGCAGGATTAGCATACCACGCGGCGGCCGCTCTGACAACCGTGCCGCCTTTTTGTATGCGTTCTGAACGGGCGTTTGGTTGACATCCCGTTGGCGGGTAGATATAATGGGATATCATCGCGCACCGTCCGCTGCGCCGTGTGTTCAGGAGGTTTTTTTCGTTGAAAGGCCATGCAATCCGGCGGCTTTCGCCCGCGCAGATCGTGATCGTGGGCTTTTTGCTGCTGATTCTGGCGGGCGCCGGGCTGTTGTCGCTGCCCATCGCCACGCGCACGCGGGAGGCGACGCCGTTTTTCGACGCGCTGTTTACGGCCACGTCCGCCACGTGCGTGACGGGGCTGGTCGTGCGCGACACAGCCTCCCACTGGTCCGGCTTTGGGCAGGCGGTCATCCTGTGCCTGATCCAGATCGGCGGCATGGGCGTGGTGACCATGGCGATCGCCGTCTCGCTGTTTACCGGCAGGCGGATCGGCATCGGCCAGCGCTATTTGATGCAGGAGTCCATCTCCGCGCCGCAGGTCGGCGGGATCGTGCGCATGACCGGGTTCATCCTGCGCGCGACGGTGCTGCTGGAGCTGTGCGGCGCGGCGCTGTTGGCGCTGCGCTTCTGCACCATGCCCGAGATCGGCTTTTTCCGCGGGCTGTGGTACGGCCTGTTCCACTCTGTTTCCGCGTTTTGCAACGCCGGCTTCGACCTGATGGGCACGCCGGACGCCCCATTCCAGTCGCTGGTCGGGTTTTCGGGCGACGTGCTGATCAACGTCGTCGTGATGCTGCTCATCGTGGTGGGCGGCCTCGGCTTTTTCGTGTGGGACGATTTGCGCACAAACCGCTTCCACGTGCGTGCGTGGCGGTTGCACACCAAGCTCGTGCTGCTGGCGACGGCGGGCCTCATCGTGCTGCCCGCGCTGTTCTTTGCACTGTACGAGTTCGGCCAGCCCGCGTGGGCGGGCCTGACGCCGGGGGAGCGCGCGCTGGCCGGGGCGTTCCAGTCGGTTACCCCGCGTACGGCGGGCTTCAATACCGTCGATCTTACCAGGCTGTCGGGCGTGTCCGTGCTGCTGATGATCCCGCTCATGCTCATCGGCGGTTCACCGGGCTCGACGGCGGGCGGCGTCAAGACCACGACGTTCGTGGCGCTGCTGCTCTCGGTGCGCGCGGCGTTTCGCCGCAAGGAGAGCGTGCAGTGCTTTGGCCGGCGGCTGCAGGGGGACGCGCTGCGCAACGCGGCCGCGCTGGCGATGCTGTACCTGCTGCTGTTTTTCCTCAGCGGCGTGCTGCTCTGCTGCGTGGATGGCGTGACGGTACGGGACGCGCTGTTTGAAACGGCCTCCGCAATCGGTACGGTCGGCCTTTCCATGGGCATCACGCCACAGTTGAGCCGGATTTCGCAGTTTGCGCTGATTCTGCTCATGTACTTTGGCCGCGTGGGCGGGTTGACGCTGCTGTATGCGGTGGCGGGTGTACAGGCCGTGGTGCCGGCGCAGGCGCCGCAGGAGCGGGTGACCATCGGCTGACGGAAACGCCGGCCGGGAAAAGGAGTGGTATCACATGGGAAAGAAAAAGTCGATTTTGCTCGTGGGCGCCGGCCGGTTCGGGCGGCACATGGCGATGAAGCTGCAGGAGCTGGGGCACGAGGTCTGGGCCGTGGATCAGAGCGAGGAGCGCGTGAACGACCTGCTGCCGTATGTGACGAACGCGCAGATCGGGGATACGTGCAGCGAGGCCTTCATCGGTTCGCTGGGCGTGCGCGATTTCGACGTCTGCGTGGTCACCATTGGCGACGAGTTCCAAAGCTCGCTCGAGACGACCGCGCTGCTCAAGGAGTGCGGTGCGAAATTCGTGGTCGCCCGCGCCAGCCGCGAGGTGCACGCCAAGTTTCTGCTGCGAAACGGCGCCGATGAGGTCGTGTACCCGGAAAAGGAGATGGCCATCCGCGCCGCGGTGCGCTACAGCTCGGAGAACGTGTTCGACTACATCCGCCTGAACGACGAATACTCCATCTATGAAACGGCGGTGCCGGAGGGGTGGATCGGGCGCTCCATCATCGACCTGGGCGTGCGGCAGAAGCACCACATCAACATCCTGGCCATCAAGCGAGACGACGCGCTCGAACCGTTGCCGCGTCCGGACTATATGTTCCGGCAGGGAGACCGCATCCTGATCCTCGGCGCGAACCGGGACATTCGCAAGTTTATCGACTTTTAAGCGGTGAAGCGCTCGCTTTTACATTTCCCACATCGGGGAGGCGGGCGCGCCGCGCCTACATAACGGCAGGAGAGGAGAAAAGGTCGATGCGTTACGAGATCACAGGCGGGGCGTTCCCCGTCGTCATCTGCAACCTGGAGGACGGCGAGCAGATGATCACCGAAAAAGGTTCCATGGTATGGATGACGTCGAATTTGCAGATGGAGACGCACGGGGGCGGCATTGGCAAGATGTTCTCCAAGGCGTTTTCCGGCGAGAGCATGTTCCAGAACGTCTACACGGCGCGCGGCGCGGGGATGATCGCGTTTGGCTCCAGCTTCCCGGGCAAGATCCTCGCAGTCGAGATCGGGCCGGGGCGGGAGCTGGTTGTGCAGAAGAACGCCTTCCTTGCCGCGGAGAACGGCGTGGAACTGTCCATTCACTTCAACAAAAAACTCGGCGTCGGCTTTTTCGGCGGCGAAGGCTTCATCATGCAGCGGTTGTCGGGCTGCGGCATCGCGTTTCTGGAGATCGACGGCGAACTGGTCGAGTACACGCTTGCCGCCGGCCAGCAGATGATTGTGGACACGGGCAACGTCGCGGGATTTGAGCCGGGCGTTTCCATCGAGATCCGGCAGGTGCCGGGCATAAAGAACAAGATCTTGGGCGGCGAGGGCCTGTTCAACACCGTGCTGACCGGTCCCGGTCGCATTTTGCTGCAGACCATGCCGATCAGCAACGTTGCCATGGCGATCCGCCCCTTCATTCCCACGGGCAACGGCTGAGCCATGCCTTGCCGCGGCGTGGCAGACCGAACGGGAGAAGAGAGCCGCTCGAACGAGGGGCTCTTTTTGACGCCCGTTTGCACGGCGGCGTGCTTTGCATTGCCGCCCAAACCGTGCTACAATACTATCGACAACGGGCGCGGCAAATGCCGCACAGGAGGGAGAACATGGAGCAGGGGACGCTGTTTGAGGACCGCGGGGCGCAGCAGCCGCTGGCGGCCCGCCTGCGGCCGCGGACGCTGGAGGAGTATGTCGGGCAGACGCACCTGCTCGGCGAGGGCAAGGTGCTGCGGCGGCTGATCGAGAGCGACCAGATCTCTTCCATGATCTTCTGGGGCCCGCCGGGCGTGGGCAAGACGACGCTGGCGCGCATCATCGCCCGGACGACCCGCGCCACGTTTATCGATTTTTCAGCCGTCACGAGCGGCATCCGGGAGATCCGCGCGGTCATGACCCGCGCCGAGGAGAACCAGCGCTTTGGCGAGAAGACCATCGTATTTGTAGACGAGATCCACCGTTTCAACAAGGCGCAGCAGGATGCGTTTTTGCCGTTTGTGGAAAAGGGGAGCATCATTCTCATTGGCGCGACCACGGAGAACCCGTCGTTTGAGATCAACGGCGCGCTGCTGTCGCGGTGCAAGGTGTTCGTGCTGCAGGCACTCACGACGGAGGAGCTGGCGTCGCTGCTGGCGCGCGCGCTGCGGGATGAGCGCGGCTTTGGCGGGCAGCAGGTGCACATGCCGGACGAGCTGCTGACCGCGACGGCCACCTTCGCCAATGGCGATGCGCGCACCGCGCTGTCCACGCTCGAGATGCTCGTGCTCAATGGCAAAATGGAGGCCGACGGCAGCGTGACGGTGACGCCGGAGACGTTTGAACAGTGCACCTCCCGCCGCTCCCTGCTCTATGACAAGGGCGGCGAGGAGCACTACAACCTGATTTCCGCGCTGCACAAATCCATGCGCAACTCGGATCCCGACGCGGCGGTCTACTGGCTGGCGCGCATGCTCGAGGCTGGGGAGGACCCGCTGTATGTGGCCCGCCGCGTGGTGCGGTTTGCAAGCGAGGACGTGGGCCTCGCCGATCCGCGCGCGCTGGAGCTTGCGGTCGCGGCGTACCAGGCGTGCCATTTCATCGGCATGCCGGAGTGCACCGTGCACCTGACGCAGGCGGTGGTGTACCTCTCTATGGCGCCAAAGTCCAACGCGCTGTATATGGCGTACGAGCAGGCCAAGCGCGACGCAGTGCGCCAGCTGGCCGAGCCGGTGCCGTTGCACATCCGCAACGCGCCGACGCGGCTGATGAAAGAGCTGGACTACGGCAAGGGCTACCAGTATGCCCACGACGCGCCCCAAAAGCTGACGAGCATGCAGTGCCTGCCCGATTCGCTCGTGGGGCGTGCGTATTACCGCCCAACCGAGCAGGGGCTGGAGGCCAAATACCGTGAACGGCTGCAGCAGATCAAGGCGTGGAAGCGGCAGCACCGGGACGGGCAACCGTAACCGGCGGGACGGAGGACGTGATGGACGGGCTGTGGACGCCGGCGTCGTATGCTTTGGCTGCATGGAACCTCGCCGTGGCGCTGCTGTATGGTTGGGACAAGCGGCTGGCCGTGCGTGGCCGGCGGCGCGTGCCGGAGGCCACGCTGCTGGTGGCCGCGGGGTTGTTTGCCGCGCCGGGCGCGGTGCTGGGCATGTATCTGTTCCGGCACAAGACGAAAAAGGCGCTGTTCCGCTTTGGCGTGCCCGCGCTGCTGCTGTGCCAGCTCCTGGCGGCGTATGCGCTGCTAAGGGACTGACCGCACGCGACTGAAGCGGACCTGGGAAGGCGACGGACCGGCAGGCACCGCAAAAAAACGCGCGCCGGCGCGCGAACGAGAGACGCCGGCAGAGGAGGATGGGTATGCAAAACGCATTGCTATGGGCCGCGGCGGGCACGGGCTTTACCTGCCTGATGACTGCGCTCGGCGCGGCGACGGTGTTTTTGCTTCGCAAGCGGATCGACCCGCGCATCCAGCGGGTGGCGCTGGGCTTTGCGGCGGGCGTGATGATCGCCGCTTCGGTGTGGAGCCTGCTGATCCCCGCGATCGAGGAGGCGGAGGCGGCCGGACAGCCCGGGTGGCTGCCGGCGTTCGGCGGGTTTGCGCTGGGCGTCGGGTTTTTGATGCTGCTCGACTCGCTGCTGCCGCACCTGCATCCCGGCGCGGCGCAGGCCGAGGGCGTGTCGGCTGCCTGGCGGCGCACGACGCTGCTGGTGCTGGCGGTGACGCTGCACAACATTCCGGAGGGCATGGCGGTCGGCCTGTCGTTTGCGCGCGCGGCGATGCCGGGCGGCGCGGCCGCGGCGGAGGGCGGCATGGCGCTGGTGGCCGGCGCGCTGGCGCTTTCCATCGGCATGGGCATTCAGAATTTCCCGGAGGGCGCGGCCATTTCGCTGCCGCTCAGGCAGGAGGGGCTCACGGCCGGGCGCGCATTCCTGTATGGTGCGGCCAGCGGCGTGGTGGAGCCGGTGGCAGGCATCCTCGTCGTGCTCCTGGCGCCCGTGATCGCGCCCGCGATGCCGTGGATGCTCTCGTTTGCCGCCGGGGCGATGCTGTATGTCGTCGTCGAGGAGCTGATCCCGGAGGCGCACCTGGGCGAGCATTCGCATGCGGGGACGCTGGGCGCGATGGCTGGCTTTGCGGTGATGATGGTGCTGGACGTGGCGCTTGGCTGAGGGCGGCCGGGGCGACAGAGAAGGAAGCGCGCGGGGCGCGCGGCCATGTTGGCCGCGCGCCCCGCGCTCGTCCCGGAACGCCCATCTGGAAACGCCGGGGCGGCACCATCTCAGCCCCTGCCGCGGAGGCTGCTCACGATGCCGCACAGGATGCCCCCGATCGGGAACACCACCCAGCCGGGGTGCCACAGGTGAAAGACGAAGCCCAGCAGCAGGAACAGGGCCGTGGCGACGAGCATGATGGCGCCCTCCCAGTCCCTGCCCGGGGCGTTCGCTTTGGCGTCATTTGCGCCGTCTGCGGCCTGTGCGCTCACGGGCGCGTCTCCCACGTGATAGCGCGCCCACGTCATGCCGCCGTAGACGAGGAGCATGGCGGCGGCCGCGAGGATGAGCAGGAAGAGCCCGGTGGCCAAAGAGCTGCGCGCCTCCTCCTGCAGGCCGGACATCAGCAGCGGGCTGCACACGAGCAGGATCACGCCGAGCAGCGCAAGCACGGCCCCGCCGGCGATCAACCACGGGAAGCGGCGTTCGAATTGCTCCACTTGCGCAGGGGGATAAGGGGAACGGGGGATCGAGGGATAGCGCCGTTCAAACGCGGCGTGACGGCAGCCGAACACGATGCACATCGCCGCGGCGGCGGCGATGCAGCCGAGTAGCAACGCCGTGCCCACGAGCGCGGCCACATTCCCCGGGAAACGGGCCTGGAGTAGCAGCAGGACGGCGATGCCGGCAAGCACCAATCCCGTGCTGCACGTCACAAGCCGCGTGCCCGAGCGCATGTGCCGGTCGTAAGCGACGGCCGCCGCTTGCGCTTCCCGCTCGGATGCCTGTGCGTCCGCCGCGTCTTCGGTGCGCGCGCGTCCATCTCCCACGCTGCCGCGCACGAGCGTGTCGAGGCTGCAGCCGAACAGGTCGCATAGCTGCAGCAGCTTATCCATCTCCGGGAAACTCCCGTCCGACTCCCACTTGGAGACCGACTGCCGGGAGACGCCCAGCGCATCGGCCAGGCCTTCCTGGGTCATGTTGTTGCGCCGGCGCAGCGCCTGCAGATTCGTGCCAAAGCTCATAGGTCCCTCCGGGGCGCGGCGGGGCGCCGCGCGGTTGTGATGACGGTATCATACCGCATGGCAGGGAAAAAATCCACCAATCGTTGGTTTTCAACTGCGGCAAAACATGTCAAGTTGCGGTTGCGCCGGGGGCTTTGGGGGCTACCGGAGGGCGGCGCGCGCCGTTGCGGCGCCTGAAAGGCCCTTTTTTGAGTCGATCGCGGAAAAAGATAGAAATCGGGCTTTACACCGCGCCCCCTGTGGTGGTATACTGTCTGCAACGACGGCGGATGTGCCGCCTGGCAAGACGGACAGAGGCTGACCCATGAAACACGACCTGCTTTTTGCCGCATATTCCTACTTTACCTTTGCGGGCTACTTTTACCGCAAGGGCAATGGTGGTTTTCGCGGCGGCAGGGCTTGAGACTTGCGTTTCCACGCAACAGACTTGAGAACAGCGACCTCGCGGAAGACCACCGCGAGGTCTTTTTTCTAAATTTTGCTGTTATACGCTTACAGAAAGGAACGAAACACCATGATCGTATTGCTGAAGAACCAACCGCGCGAGGACGAACTGCAAAACCTCATCAACTGGTTTCGCGGCATGGGGTTGGACGTACACGTCAGCCACGGCAGCGACCACACGCTGCTCGGCCTCATCGGCGACACGTCGCGCATCGACATCGACCTCATCCAGGCGCTCGAGATCGTCGAGAGCGTGACGCGCATCCAGGAGCCGTATAAAAACGCCAACCGCAAGTTCCATCCGGAGGACAGCGTGTTCGACGTCGGCGGGGGCGAACGCATCGGCGGCGGGTATTTCCAGCTGATCGCGGGGCCGTGCTCGGTGGAATCGGAAGAGCAGATCTGTTCCATCGCGGCGGACGTGAAAAAGAGCGGCGCGACGATGCTGCGCGGCGGCGCGTTCAAGCCGCGCACGTCGCCCTATGCGTTCCAGGGCCTCCGGGAAAAGGGCATTGAGCTGTTGCTCGAGGCCAAGCGGGAGACCGGGTTGCCCATTGTGACGGAACTGATGGATATTTCGCAGCTGCCGCTGTTTGCCGATGTGGACGTGATCCAGGTGGGCGCGCGCAGCATGCAGAACTTTGAAATGCTCAAGGAGCTCGGGCACTGCGACAAGCCCATCCTGCTCAAACGCGGCCTGTCCAGCACGTTCCAGGAGCTGCTCATGAGCGCGGAATACATCATGGCGGGCGGCAACGAGCGCGTGATCCTGTGCGAGCGCGGCATTCGCACGTTTGAGACGTACACGCGCAATACGCTCGACATTTCGGCCGTGCCGGTGCTGCGGGAGCTGTCGCACCTGCCGGTCGTGGTCGATCCGAGCCACGCCACCGGCATGTGGCGCATGGTGCATCCGCTGGCGCTGGCCGCGGTCGCCGCGGGTGCGGACGGCATCATGGTGGAGGTGCACAACGATCCGCCGCACGCGCTGTGCGACGGGCCGCAGTCCATCACGCCGCAGGGGTTTGACCAGCTGGCGCGGGATGTGCGCGCGCTGCGCGAGGCGCTGGGCAAGAGGCAGAGCGCATGAGCACGGTCGGCGTACTTGGCCTTGGCCTGATCGGCGGGTCGCTGGCGCGCGCGCTCCACGCGCGCACGGACTGGGACGTGCTGGGGCTCGACGCCGATCCCGCGGTCGTTGCGCGCGCGCTGTCGGACGGGGTCATCCGCGCCGGCGCGCACGACGGGGAGCAGATGGCGGCGCTTGCCGGCACGTGCGACGTGCTGCTCGTGGCGCTGTATCCCGGCGTGGCCGTGGAGCGCATGCGGCAGCTGGCGCCGGCGCTCCGGCCGGGGACGCTCGTGGTGGACTGCTGCGGTGTGAAGCAGCCGGTCTGCGCCGCGCTCGAGCCGCTCTCGAAGCAATATGGCTTCACGTTCATCGGCGGGCATCCGATGGCGGGGCTCGAACGCTTTGGGTACGACAACTCCCGGGAGACGCTCTTTGACGGCGCGTCGATGATCCTGACGCCGGCGCCGGACCTCGCGCCGGAAGTGCTGGAGCGTGCGGAGGCATTTTTCTATGCGCTCGGCTTTGCCCGCATCCGGCGTTGCACGCCGGAGGAACACGACCGCATGATCGCCTATACGTCGCAGCTGGCGCACGTGGTGTCCAGCGCGTACGTGCAGAGCGACGCGGCGCTCGATCACGTGGGGTTTTCGGCCGGCAGCTTTCAGGACATGACGCGCGTGGCGCGGCTGTATGAGCCGATGTGGGTCGAGCTGTTTCTCGACAACACTGGCCCGCTGCTCCACGAGCTGGACGGGCTGATCGGCCGCCTGGAGCAGTTTGCCGCGGCCATCCGCAGCGGCGACCGCGACGCGCTGTACGACCTGCTGCATCAGGGGCGCGTGCGGCGCGAGCAGATCACCGAGCGCGAACGGCACGCATAGGCCGATGGAAACAGGAGGGGAACATTGCATGCATACCATCCACGTGGCGACCGGAACGCCATATGACGTACACATCGGCGCGGGACTGCTCGGCCGGCTCGGCGCGCTTACGGCCGCGGCCTGCCCAAAGGCATCCCGCGTGGCGCTCGTCGCGGACGATACGGTAGACGGGCTCTATGGCGACCGGGCGGCGGCGGCGCTCGCATCGGCCGGGCTGCCGGTGTCGCGGTTCCGCTTCCCGCATGGCGAAGGGAGCAAGACGCTCGGCACCTACGCGCAGCTGCTCTCCTTCCTGGCGGCGGAGCGGCTGACGCGCGCCGACTGCATCGTGGCGCTCGGCGGCGGTGTGACGGGGGATCTGGCCGGCTTTGCGGCGGCGACGTATCTGCGCGGCATCGACTATGTCCAGGCGCCCACGACGCTGCTGGCCGCGGTCGATTCTTCCGTCGGCGGCAAGACGGCGGTCGACCTGCCGGAGGGAAAGAACCTCGTGGGCGCGTTCCACCAGCCGTCGCTCGTGGCGTGCGATTTGGATGTGTTCGCCACGCTCCCTGCGGAGATGTTTGCCGACGGGCTCGCGGAGTCCATCAAATACGGCGTGATCTGCGACGAGCCGCTGTTTGAAGCGTTTTCGGGCGGGCGGCCCGCGCAGCTGGAGGCGGTGGTGGCGCGCTGCGTCGCCATCAAGGCGCGCATCGTCGGGGAGGACGAGCGCGACCAGGGCGCGCGCCAGCTGCTCAACCTCGGGCACACCGGCGCGCATGCCATCGAACTGCTCAGCGGCATGCGCATTTCGCACGGGCACGCCGTGGCGATGGGCATGGCGCTCGTCGCGCGCGCGTCGCTGGCGGCTGGCTGGTGCGCGCCCGACGTGCCGGGCCGCATCGAGGCGGCGCTTGGGCGCAACGCGCTGCCGGTCGGCTGCCCGTTTGGAGCGGCGGAGCTTGCCCAGGCCGTGCTCTCGGACAAGAAGCGGCGCGGCGGCGCGATCACGCTCGTGATCCCGGAGCGCATCGGCGGCTGTGTGCTGCGCGAGGCGCCTGTGGAAACCCTGACATCGTTTTTTGCCGGCGGGCTGTCCGGCGGCGGGAAGGAGGCCTGAGTGGACGTCCGGCTGTATCCTGCCAGGCTGTCCGGCACGGTGCCGGCGGTCGTGTCCAAATCGGCGGCGCACCGCGCGCTGCTGTGCGCGGCCATGTGCGGCGCGTCCACCCGCCTCACCGGCATGCCGGAAGGCGGCATGGATGCGACACACGTGGGGGACGACATTCTGGCCACCGTCGGCTGCATCGAGGCGCTGGGCGGCGCGGTGCTGGCGCGCGGCGGCGCGTGGGAGGTGCGCCCGTGCCGGCCGCTCGGCGGCGTGACGCTCGACTGCGGGGAGAGCGGCTCCACGTTGCGCTTTTTGCTGCCGGTCGCGGCCGCGCTGACCGACCGGTTTACCATCACCGGGCACGGGCGGCTGCCGCAGCGCCCGCTCGGCCCACTGCGCGCCGTGCTCGAGACGCACGGCTGCACGGTGCGCGGGGATGGGCTGCCGCTCTCCGTTTCCGGGTCGCTCAAGGCGGGGGAGATGTCCCTGCCCGGCAACGTGAGCTCGCAGTTTGTGAGCGGCCTGCTGCTGGCGGCGCCGCTGCTCGACGGGGAGACGCGGCTGCAAATCGACGGGCCGCTGGAATCCGCCGGCTATGTGGACATGACCTGCGCCACCATGGGGCGCTTTGGCGCGCCGGTGGAGGCGCGGGCGGGCGGCTTTCTCGTGCGTGGCGGCGGCTATCGCTCGTGCGGGGAGCTGGCGGTCGAGGGCGACTGGTCGAACGCCGCATTCTTCCTCGCCGCGCGGTCGATGGGCCATGCGGTGGAGGTGTCCGGGCTCGACGGGGCGTCGATGCAGCCGGACCGCTGCTGTGAAGCGCTCTTTCAGCGCGTGGGCACCGGCGCGCACCTCGACGTGTCGGGCTGCCCCGACCTGGTGCCCGTGCTCGCGGTGCGGGCGGCCATGGCGGAAGGCGAGACGCACATCGACGGCGCGGCGCGGCTGCGCCTGAAGGAGAGCGATCGGCTGCAGGCGGTCGCGGAGGGGCTGACGGCTCTTGGCGTGTTTGTGACGGAGCGGCCCGATGGGTTGAGCATCCATGGCGGCGGCGTCGAGGGCGGCGAGGTGAGCGGCTATCGCGACCACCGCATGGTCATGGCGTGGGCCATCGCCGCGCTCGGCGCAAAGCGCCCCGTCACCGTGCATGGCGCGGAGGCCGTCCAGAAGTCATATCCGGGCTTTTTCCAGGAATACGAACGGTTGGGAGGGAAGGTCGATGTCCTCGGTATGGATGGGTGAACGGCTGCGCGTGTCGGTGTTTGGCGAGTCGCACGGCCCGGCGATCGGCGCGGTGGCCGACGGCCTGCCGGATGGCGAGGCGCTGGATGTTTCCGCGCTTGCGGCCTTTATGGCGCGTCGGGCGCCGGGCGGGGCGCTGTCCACGCCGCGGCGGGAGGCGGACGCGGTGCGCGTGCTCTCCGGCGTGAAGGACGGCGTGACGACCGGCGCGCCGCTTGCCGTGCTCATTGAAAACACGAACGCGCGCTCGCGCGATTATGAGACGTTCCGGCGCGTGCCGCGCCCGTCGCACGCGGACTACCCCGCGCTGCTGCGCTACCACGGCCACGCGGACCTGGCCGGCGGCGGCCATTTTTCCGGCAGGCTGACGGCGCCGCTGTGCGCCGTTGGCGGGCTGTGTTTGCAGATGCTGGCGCGCCGCGGGGTGACCGTGGGGGCGCACCTGCAGGAGGTGGCTGGGATCCCGGACGCGGCGGTGGACAGCGGAACGCTCACGAGGGAGGCGCTGCAAGCGTTGGCCGGCCGGCCCCTGCCGGTGTTTGACGAGACGGCGGGCGCACGCATGCGTGAGGCGATTGAAGCCGCCCGCGCGGCGGGCGACTCCGTGGGCGGCGTGGTAGAGCTGTTTGCGCTCGGCCTGCCGGGCGGGCTCGGCGACCCGATGTTTGGCGGCGTGGAAAACCGGCTGGCGGCGGCGCTGTTCGGCATCCCGGCCGTGCGGGGCGTCTCGTTCGGCGCCGGGTTTGCCGCCGCGCGCATGCGGGGCAGCGAGCACAACGACGCCTATTGTGCCCGGGACGGGCGCGTGCGCACGAAGACGAATCACCACGGCGGCGTGATCGGCGGCATCACCACCGGGGAACCGCTCGTGGCGCGCATGGCGGTGAAGCCCACGCCGTCCATCGCGGCGGTGCAGCGCACGCTCGATTTTGAGACGATGGCAGAGACGCAGCTTTCCATCGGCGGGCGGCATGACCCGTGCATCGCGCACCGCGCGGTGCCGGTCATGGAGGCGGTGGCGGCCCTCGTGCTGCTCGATCTGCTGCTGGAATCGGCCGGCGGCCCAAGGCCGTGACGGCGGACAGATACCATCCGACACAGGACAGTAAGGGAGGAAAAGACCATGGATTTACAGACGCTTCGCGCGCGCATCGACGAGATTGACGACCAGATGATCGACCTGTTCCGCGCGCGCATGGAGACCGCAAAGGAGATTGCCGCCTGCAAACAGTCGAGCGGCATCGGCGTGCGCAACCGCAGCCGTGAGCGCGAGGTGCTCTCCCGCGTGACCGACCGCGCCGGCGAGGACATTGAAAGCTATGCCAAGCTCCTCTACCAGACCATTTTCGAGGTGAGCTGTTCCTACCAGAACCGCCTGCTCGTGGACGACAGCGACTTTTCCGCCCGCATTGAGACGGCGGTGGCCAACACGCCGGCGCTGTTCCCGACCAAGGCGGTCGTGGCGTGCCAGGGCGTGGAGGGCGCCTACTCGCAGCAGGCGTGCGACAAGCTGTTTTCGCTGCCGAGCATCCTGTATTTCCGGCAGTTTGACGGCGTGTTCCAGGCCGTGCAGAGCGGCATGTGCCGCTATGGCATTTTGCCGATCGACAACAGCTCGAACGGCTCCGTCGGCCGCGTATACGACCTCATGCGCAACTACAAGTTCCACATCGTGCGCAGCATCCGCCTGTGCGTGCGGCACAGCCTGCTGGCCAAGCAGGGCGTCCAGCTGAGCGACGTGAAGGAGATCTTTTCGCATGAGCAGGCCATCGGCCAGTGCAGTGCGTTTTTGAAGGAGCTGCGCAACGTGAAGGTCACCGTCTGCGAAAACACCGCCGTCGCCGCGCGCATGGTGGCGGAGTCCGACCGGCGTGACATCGCGGCCATCTCCAGCGTGCACTGCGCGGAGCTGTACGGTCTGTCGGTGCTGGCAGAACACGTGCAGAACAGCGAAAACAACTATACGCGCTTCATCTGCATCGGCAAGGAGCTCGAGATCTTCCCCGGTGCGAACCGCATCAGCCTCATGCTCTCCGCGGCGCACCGCCCCGGCTCGCTCTACGAGCTGCTCTCCAAGTTCGCCGCGCTCGGCATCAACCTGACCAAGCTCGAGAGCCGCCCGCTGCCCGGCAGCGACTTTGAGTTCGTGTTCTATTTTGACATGGAGGCGTCCGTGCTCTCGCCAGAGGTGCGCAAGATGCTGGCGGAGCTGGAGGCGTCGCCGGAGCTGTTCGTGTTCCTCGGCAACTATCAGGAGGTCAGCTGAGCGTGGCGGCGTATGGGCTGATCGGCGAGCGGCTGTCGCATAGTTTTTCCCCGGAGGTGCACCGGCAGTTTGCGGATTACGACTACCGGCTCATCGAGCTTGCGCCGGAGGCGGTCGCGCCGTTCCTCGCGGCGCGCGCGTTTGCCGGTCTGAACGTGACCATCCCGTATAAGCGCACGGTCATGCCGCTGTGCGACGCGCTCTCGCCCGAGGCGGAGCGCATTGGCAGCGTGAATACGATCGTGAACCGGGACGGGCGGCTGACGGGCTACAACACCGATTATTACGGCTTTTGCCGCATGGCGGAGGCGGCGGGCGTGTCATTTGCCGGGGAAAAGACGCTCGTGCTCGGCAGCGGCGGGGCAAACCGCACCGCGGTTGCCGTGGCGCGCGACCGGGGGGCCAGCGAGGTGTGGACCGTGTCCCGCCACGGGACCGGAAAGGACGGCGTGATCGACTATGACACGGCGTACCGGCTGCATGGGGACGCGGGCGTGATCGTCAACACGACGCCGGTGGGAATGTATCCCGAAAATGGGGCTGCACCCATCGAGCTGGGACGCTTTCCGGCCTGCCACGGCGTGCTGGACATGGTGTTCAACCCGCTGCGCACCGCATTGCTGCTTGAGGCGGAGCGGCTGGGGATCCCGTGCGCCGGCGGGCTGACGATGCTCGTGGCGCAGGGCAAGCGCGCGGCGGAGCTGTTCACCGGCGCCGCGATCGACCCGGCGCGGGAGGCGGCGGCCGTGCGTGCGATCACGCAGGCGCGGCAAAACCTCGTCCTCATCGGCATGCCCGGCAGCGGCAAATCTACCGTGGGCCGGCTGGCGGCAGCGCGGCTCGGGCGGCCGTTTCTCGATCTCGACGACGAGGTGCAGCGAGACGAGGGCAGGTCGCCGGAACAGATCATCCGGACGGACGGCGAGGCCGCGTTCCGGGATACCGAAGCGCGTGCGGCCGCACGCGTGGGGAAGGCGTTTGGGCAGGTCATCGCCGCGGGAGGCGGTACGGTGCTCCGGCAGGACGCGATGGACGCACTGCGGCAGAACGCGCGCGTGGCGTTCCTCGCACGGCCGCTGGACCTGCTGGCGACACACGGCAGGCCGCTGTCCGGGGACGGGACGGGGCTAAGGCGCCTGTTTGCGGCGCGCGAGCCGTTTTACCGGCGGTATGCGGACACGTCGGTTGCCAATACCGGCAGCGCGGAGCAGACGGCGGAGCGGCTTTGCACCTGGTTTTTGGAGGAGGGGTAAGACATGAAAATCCTGGTCATCAACGGGCCGAACCTGAACCTGCTGGGCGTGCGGGAGCCGGATATCTACGGGCGGCGCACCTACGGGGATCTGCTTGCGCTCATCCGCGCATTTGCCGCGGAGCGCGGCGTGGAGGTGGCGTTCGTTCAGTCCAACCACGAGGGGACGATCGTGGACGCGATCCAGGGCGCGCTCGGCACGGCCGACGCGATCGTCATCAACCCTGCCGCATATACGCACACGAGCGTCGCCATTCTCGATGCGCTCAAGGCGGTGGCGCTGCCGGCGGTGGAGGTGCACATCTCGGATGTCGACGCGCGCGAGCCGTTTCGCCATGTCTCTTATGCGGGCATGGCCTGCCAGAAGACCATTGCGGGGCGTGGCTTTGAGGGGTATCTCGACGCGATCCGGTTTTTGCTGGGCGAGCCGGAAGCCGGCGATGCAGCGGCCATGCAGCAGCGGTAACCGGCTGCCGCATGGCGACGGCAGGATGGACGCAAGCGGGCCGCCCGGATGTTCCGGGCGGCCCGCTGTTTCCTGATGGGAAATCCTCACTCCGGCTGTACGGCGGCCGGCTGTGCGGCGGGTTCCTCCGCGTCCATGGGGTCGAGGATGGTCTTGTGCACGCGTCGCAGCATCCACAGGCTGACGAGCAGTGAAAACACCTCCGCGATTGGGAACGAGAACCAGATCAGGTCGAGGTTGTGCGTGAGGGCGGAGATCAGCAGGGCGGCCGGCACGAGCGCTACGAGCTGCCGCAGCAGCGAGAGGATCATGCTGTAAACGCCCCGGTTGACTGCCTGGAAGAGCGTCGAGTTTGTGATGCCGACCGCAGCGACCACGAAACAGGGCGAAATGCTGCGAAGCGCAACCGTGCCGATGCGCATGGTCTCGGGTGACGCTTCAAAGAGCGAGAAGATCTCCGACGGGAAGATCTGAAAGCATGCGAGCCCCACGCCCATGATGGCCAACGCGGCTATGAGCGTAAGCCGGTAGGTGTGCAGCATCCGCTTCTTGTTGTGCGCGCCGTAGTTGTAGGCGATGATACTCATCGAGGCGTTGTTCATGCCGAACACCGGCATGAACACGATGGACTGAATCTTGAAATATACGCCGAATACGGCGACGGCGGCGGTGGTATAGGCGATGAGCAGCGCGTTCATGACGAGGTTCATGACGGTGCTGATGGCCTGCATGATGATGGATGGCAACCCTACGGCGTAGATCTGCCGGAGCACGATTGCGCTTGGACGGAAGCGCCGGAAGCTGACTTAGATGTCGTGCTTGGTGCAAAAGAGCAGGAAGAAACTCAGTGCCATGGCCACGATTTGCCCGCCGACGGTCGCGTAGGCCGCGCCGGCCACGCCAAGCTTCGGGAAGCCCAGCAGGCCAAAGATCAGGATCGGGTCGAACACGATGTTGATCACCGCTCCGGTGAGCTGCATGATCATGGCAAAGACCGTCTTGCCCTGCGCCTGCATGATGCGCTCGACGCCGATCTGCAAAAACACGCCGAACGAGAGCGTGCAGCAGATGGTCAGGTAGTCGATGCCCATCTGCCGGATTTCCGGCTTGTCGTCTACAAACGCGTCGAAGAACGGCCGCACGCCGAACAGGCCGAACAGCACGAAGACCAGCGACGAGACCAGCAGGATGAACAGGCCGTTCGTGGCCGCGCTGTTGGCTTCGTCAAAACGCTTTTCGCCGAGCCTGCGTGAGATCAGCGCGTTCATGCCCACGCCGGTGCCGACGGCGATGGCGATCATGAGCATCTGGATCGGATACGCGAGAGAGACTGCCGTGAGCGCGTCCTCGCTGATGCGCGTGACGAAGATGCTGTCCACGATGTTGTAGAGCGCCTGCAACAACATGGAGATGACCATTGGCAGCGACATGGTGAACAGCAGCCGACCTTCGGGGAGGATGCCCATCTTGTTTTCTTTTCGATTCACCATAGTTTCCATAACTGTCCTACTCTAACATATGGGAACCGGTTGTGCAAGACTTTTGAAAATTACAGCGATTGCGCGATTGTAGGTATACAATACATCTTGGACAGGAGGAAAAAAGAGAAGAAGGATAGGGAC